>Ga0181346_1000407_pt1 | contig 18578 bp, 23 predicted proteins | sample Su13VDMM15DN_FD_130100 | JGI IMG/M metagenome (GOLD analysis project Ga0181346, IMG submission 130100) | Freshwater viral communities from Lake Michigan, USA - Su13.VD.MM15.D.N | ecosystem: Environmental > Aquatic > Freshwater > Lake | place: USA: Michigan | collected 2013-07-15 | reverse complement strand
CACCTGCATAGAGCGCAGGACTTGTAAGAAAAGTAGTTACGATTTTTGTTTGTGTTGCTGCACTACCACCAAGATTGAATAAGTTAAGCGTAAATGGAGATGTAGAGGTATTGGCTATTTGCAGTCGAAATGAATTATCAACTGCTAAGTTTACCCCTTCCTCGCCAAATCTTGATGACCAAATACTCATTGTAGCATAAACTTTATAATCAATTGTGTTATAACGCCTCCAAAGACACCGCTACCAATCGCGATTCCTGTAATCTTAGCCAACAATAACTTTTGGCTTTCTATAAACTTGTCGTGTCTATCTACTTTTGTCACTAATCCTTCTTGCGCCATCTCATCATCACCTATAAGTGTGCGCAAAATTCGGTCAATTTTACCATTCAAATTCTTTATCTCTTTGTGGATGCCTATAATCTCCTCAGTCGTGTTCAGCGTTTGCATATTTCTCTTTCTTTGTGAATAAGTTTTCTGTGTTTTTTGTTGCATCTTATTCTCAATTTTGTTTCAAAATAGAAATTTTAGTAATATTGCCTTATGAAAACTATTAGTGAAATGGACACAATGCCCAATGATAACTTCATTATCTTCCACGTATCGGGTGGAATTGGAAAAAACGTTCTTGCTACAGGTGTAGTCAAGGCTATAAAGAGAGAATACCCCGATTGGAATATCGTTGTTCTTACCGCATGGCGAGATGCTTGGCAGTTCAATCCTTACATTTTTCGATGCTATAATTTCCAAAACGCTCCGTATTTTTACAAGAATTACATCAAAGGTAAGCAAAATGTAAAAGTGTTCGCACTTGAGCCATACTTAACAGAAGATTATGTTTTGAAAAAAAGCCATATGCTTCCAATTTGGTCAGAGTTGTGTGGCGTAGAATACAAAGGCGAAGCACCCGAATTATTCTTTAACCAAAGAGAAATCGAATTTGTCCAAAACAACCTTGTTAGGAATCAGCCGATTTTTCTTTTTCAAACCCACGGAGGTGGCAATGCCGATATTAAACACTCTTGGATGCGCAATATGCCAATTGAAATAGCGCAGGAAGTAATTTCTCAATTTCAAGGAGAAGCGCGAATTGTACACATTCGCAGAGATGACCAAATTGGTATTCCAAACGTAGAGCAATTCAAAGGTGGTATTCGCGAATTATTTGTTCTGATACGCGAGAGTAAATATCGCCTGTTTATAGATTCAGTAAGTCAACACGCTGCGTTTGCAGTTGGCAAAAAAAGCACGGTCACTTGGATTCGTAATTTTCCCGACCAACTTGGATATGCTTTTCATGATAACATCATTTGTAAAGCGCAAGATGAACTTGATAGTCTTGATTTTAGCCTACTCGAACCATATGATATATCAGGACACAATATACAATGTCCTTTCAAAGAAGGAACTAAGCTATTCGATGTTGACGAAATAGTTGCTTCGGTGAGAAATCAGATTTGAACCTTTAATTTACCAATGTGAAAAAATTTGTTTTTGTTAGTGGCTTGCCACGCGCAATGACTACACTCATGTGTAATGTTCTTGCGAACAACCCTCGTATCGGTGGAGGTGAAACATCCCCGCTCCTAGAATATGCTTATGCGGCAAGAGCAAACTTTTCTCAAACTCCCGAAGTAAAGTCTGCTTTGACAAAAGAGCAAATGACTGATGCTTTTCTTGCATATTGCGCAGGAGGTGTAAAAGCATATGCCGAGCAAATGACAGATAAGCCTATTTACTTAGACAAATCGCGAGGTTGGGTTCATTATGCCGACTTTTTATGGCGTTTTATGCCCGAAGTAAAGATTATAGTAATGGTGCGGGATTTACGAGCAATTTGCTCAAGCATGGAAAAGAAATATCGCGCTAATCCCGAAATCATGGATAGCCGCGAAAATCCGCAGCAACAAGATTTCATAACCATAGAACAACGGGTTAATCATTTTTTGAATGACCCCCCTCTTGGAGTTGCGCTGAAAAGACTATACAATGCGTATCAAACCAAAACGCTGCTTAAAATGCACGTTGTAAAAGCAGAGGACTTTACCTCTAATCCCGAAAAGATTATGAGAGGCGTTTATGATTTTATTGAAGAACCTTACTGCGAGTTAGACTATAGCAATATCAAACAAGTAACTATTGAAAACGACCGAATTTCAGATTTCGGCGTGTATGGCGACCATACCATTCGTCCAAAAATAGAACCCTTGAAAAAGGACTATAATGAATTACTTGGTGCAAACATTACGAGCCAAATAAAACTTGGCAACGCTTGGTTCTACGACAATTTCAAATACTATTGATATGAGCAAACTCAATGATAACATTGAAAATTTCAAGTGTTACGTTAGGCTATCACATTTTACTAAGAAGAAAGAACATGAAAACGAATTTCATAAAGCATATGCTTTTGCTATTCAGAGTGTCGCGGGTAAAATACTGACCTTTCACATCATGACTGATTATGGTATGGTTCGGTCAAGAGTTCCTATTTCGGAAATCTTTATGGAGATACCAACAAACGACATTCCTTATCATTATAAACAACTTTGGGATTGCTTTAGTGAAAATGTTGCAGTTATAACGTATGACTACTTGTATGAGAAAAGATGTCAAGTGATGCTCAAAGACAAAACTTTGATTTGGGCAACATACTTAATGACAATTGATTGGTACAAAAATCCATATTCTGATGAGCCAAGTGATTACAAATGCGGTCACATACTTATTGCCGATGATGGGTATTTGCTATGCCAACCCAACAATCGAATCGTATGGAAGGATATGAATTGGGTAACGAAAGAGTTCCCAATAGAGAAGCAAGATATTAAAGTGGATAATGAATTGCTTAGTGTAGAAACAATGTCAGATAGGTGGTTGACCGAAGATAGCGAATCTTTCTACTACAATATAAGTGCTACTAACGAAAAGGAATGAAAACTATTTGGCTTACGGGAATAAGTGCGGCAGGTAAATCGACTATTGCTAACCTTTTCAGAAAAACATATAAAGGTAGCTTCATCATAATTGATGGCGATGCTATAAGAAAGACTATTAACGCTCATTTAGGTTTCACTAATGAGGATAGAGATAAGAATGTAGAAACAGCGGCTCGTATTTGTAAAATGCTTAATGATGATGGTCATTTGGTAGTTGCAACTATATCCTCACCTTTGGCAAAGCAAAGAGAAAGCGCAAAGAAAATTATTGGTAAAGAAAACTTTTTCCTTGTTTATGTCGCTTGTTCAATTGAAGCCGCAATAAGTCGTGACCCAAAAAATCTTTACTCAAAATATTACAGCGGTGAGATTGTGAATATGGCAGGTTTGGATGCTCCATACGAAGTACCCGATGATGCTAACATAACTTTGAATACTGAATACTTTACTCCTATTCAGAGCGTAAAAACATTGAAATTATTCATTTATAAAAATATACACTAATGGAAGTTCTTTTACGCTATAACAATAAGCACAAAGGTAATGAGGATAGATGGAGGCTAATTATTGAGGGAAAGGAGTTTCATTGCCATCACGTTCAAATAAGTTGTCAATCGGAAACGTGCGTAAGTCCAATTATGGAAGATGGCAAGTTGGTTGACAAGTCGCACATTCGCATATACAACTTTAATGAAATAATTTTTCAATTTGGAGAAGGTAGAAAACTAATCGTATTATTTGTATGAGCGCAAACCTATTTATCGGCAGATTTCAGCCACCGCATAAAGGACATCAAGCTATTTTCAACACCTACCTTCAAAAAGGCGAAAAGGTTTTGATAGCAATACGTGATGTGCCAACGGATGAAAAGAATCCATTTACGGCACAACAAGTAATGTCACTTTGGAAAGAAGTTTATCGCAACAACCCAAGTGTTGAAATCATAGTTATTCCCGATATTAAGTCGGTAAACTATGGGCGTGATGTAGGCTACGCAATAACAGAAATAGTTCCTCCAAGCAATATAAGACGTATCAGCGCAACGGATATTCGCTCACAAATTCAAAGCGGTTCAGAGGATTGGAAAAATTCAGTTGATTCTTCCATTCATGAAGCACTCATTGAAATGTATTCCTTTTAAGATTTTCTAATTCTTAAAATAGTATTTGTGAGGTTTTCACATAACTCATCCAACGCATATTAGTTGATGCCAATCCCGTAACACGAACAATTAACCGCGATGGTGATGAACCTGCTACTATAGCTATGTTTAAAGAACCACTCGAATAATATTGAAGTTGGTTAGCTTGATTGACTATTGTTGTTACTCCACCAATATTCTGAATCAAAACTCCATCTTCGCTATATGCAACCGCAACACCCGTCGTTACTTGTACACCAACGGTCAAAACTTTTGCAGCAATAACAGAATTGTTTGCAAGCGTAAGTGATTCTGATGCCGCAGTACCATTCAAGTACAACTCCGTTGGTGTAGCATTAGCTGTAGTGTTCCAAAGAATGAAATCAGAAGATTGGTGAGTATTATTTGGTACATTGAACGAGCCTGTTGCCCATGCTTGCTCTGCATATCGAGTTGTGCAAGCATAAAGACCTTGCGCACTTGAATTTGCACAAGTGATAGTGTTGTGACATCCATAAGGGATGAAGTTGTTTGCCGTAACATTATTGATGCAGTTACAACATCCATTAAGTATTGTCGAGAATTGTTGACCACAATGAATCGTATTCAAACAACCATTGCTAATGGTATTGAAACAACCTGTCCTACAAATAGTATTGTTACATCCATTACCAATTTGACTATAAATTGATAAGTCACAAATTGAATTACTAATTCCTGTGCCGATAAATCCATAGCAAGAATCAATACTTACATCATTTGAGCATCCATTGGCAATTGCACTAAACAATGCGCCACAACGTAGGATGTTAACACAACCTCCCGTTATAGAGCCAAAAGATGTAGCATTGGTATTATTACAACCACTTAATATACCTGAGTAACTACCTGAGATTTGATTAATACAATTGCCACCACCACCACCTATAAAGGAGTAACCCGAACATATCAAATTGGCTGTTCCTCCCGAAATTGATGCCGTACCACCTGTACCCTTTATCGTATTCGAATAACCACTTAGGATTCCTGAGCATCCCATGTCGATTGTGTTATTGCATCCTCCCGCAATAACGCTTATTCGAGCTAAAGAAACAGTTCCGCAAATCAAGTTACCACTACCACCACCAATAACAGATTCGAGTGTGTTTGCTTGATTACCACTACCACCTCCAACAAAGGCAAGTTGGTTTGCTCTATTTGAAGTTCCTGCTACAATACCACCATTAGCACCACTAACAACGTGTGATTGACCGCCACCTATAAAAGAAAGGTTTGCAGAAGCCGAATTGCCTACCCCACTAACAATTGCGGCAAGATTGCCTCCAACTGAACTATTACAACCTCCTAAAATGATACCTCCGAGGTTAGTAGACTTATTATTACAACCATTTAGCAAAGTATAGTCACCACATGCGCAGTTTCCTGTACCTCCTAAAATGATATTGCAACATTGACCAACACGTACACAATTGTTAGTACCACCTAAAATGGTGCTACAAATACCATCAATATTATTAGAACTACCACCGAGGATTGAACTTAAAGTGCCGCACACTCTATTGGATGCTCCACCAACAATAGAACTAAAGCTACCACAAACCACGTTACTACATCCACCACCTATAAAAGAACATGCATCGAGTACACGATTGATTTGTCCACCGACTATTGATGAAAGAGGACTTGAAACTTCTAAACAATTACAAAGACCTCCAACTATATTACCACAAGCACCACCTACTAAATTGAATTTACCTCCGACTATATTCGAGTGAGCGATTCCTATAACAGTATTGCACTCACCACCAAGAGATGTAGAAAAGTCGGCAAGTGAAATGTAATTGCACTTACCACCACCTATTATAGAACATTTGGATTGTTCATTATAGTTACAACAACCACCAACAATTGAAGAGTGAGCAGAGGCTTCTCGAATACAATTTGATTTACCTCCTCCGATAAATCCAAAATCACCTGTAACCCCAACAACATTAAGACAACCACCTCCAACAAATCCAAAACATGAATCTACCTTGTTGGTGGAACCACCTACAACGCTTGAACCACATTCTGCACAATTAGATTCACCACCACCTACAAAACTTAGAGCAAATATCGCACAATTTGTTGTTCCACCTACAACTGTGCTACAATTGGCGCAAGCCCTATTACCTGTCCCACCAAGGACTGTCGCTCCTGCGGCAAGTGCTTTGTTACCATTACCACCAAACACACTACTAAATCCACCTGTTGCGCAGTTAAGACAACCTGAAATAGCGACACTACATGCGCCACTAGCACAATTACTAACGCCTTGTCGAACCGTTGAGCAACTTCCCGAATCAAGGACTACAATACCTGTAAAGCAACTAAAACATATTGATTCTACTTGACCATTTGTGCTATTTCTTCCAAGTATTTGTTGGGTAGGCGTTGGAACGGAAACGTTTGTTGGCGAATTAACAATGTTAAAATTATTGACGAAGGTGGTGCAATTGGCATTTGCACAAATATTACTTCCTAAAATGAATGTCTCTGTGCATAGACAATCTTGGTTTTTGCATCCTCCAAGTATTGAAGAATAAAGACCACATGCACAATTACAATCACCACCTCCAAGGAATGTAAAAACACCTATCGCACAATTAGCACATCCACCAAATGCACCACTACATGCACCACTAGCGCAGTTACCTACATTACAACGATATGATGAACCGCTGCCTGTATCTACAAGGATTACACCCGACCCGACACTTGCACTAAATGATGAGAATGGAACAAACTCCACATTACCATTCGTCACATTACGCATCAAAATTTGGTCGCTAGTGCCAGGACTTACGGTTGCAGTTGGAACATCATTTATGTTTAAACAATTGACGTATGTTCTACAACCTTGTGTAGTAATAATATTACTTCCTACAACGAAAATGTCATTTGCACCTTGCCTTACAAAATTATTACTACCACCTAAAATTGCGCTGCAATTAGCTTCAATGCAGTTAGATATACCACCTCCAATAAAATTGTAGTCTGCTCCAAGACCTGAATTACCCTGTTGAATGCAGTTAAAACAACCACCAACTATTGAACTCCAACGTGAATCATTACATATAACATTATAACAACCGCTTAAAGTTGCCGTAGCTTGACCACAAGCGCAGTTATTTACCCCACATCTCTCAACTGAATCAGCACCTGCGCTCAAAACCATAATCCCTGTTCCACCTGCACCAAACACACTAAAATCAGCATATTCGATTTGACCCGTTGTTTGATTTCTTATAATTACTTGGTCATTATTTACAGGAGAAATATTTGTAGGCACATCAACAATATTGAAATTGTTGACGAATGTTGTGCAGGCAGCATTCGCACAAATGTTAGACCCTAGTAAGAATACCTCACTACAAAGGCAAGTTTCATTACAACAACCACCTAAAATTGCTGAATAATTTGAACTTAAAATGTTACCAATTCCTGCTCCAATAAAGCCACTATCTGCTTGAGTAACGCAGTTACAACTTCCACCGCCTATTATGGTTTGGTTGGCAACTAAAATGCAATTTTCGAAACCACCAACAATAGAGTTGTTGAAATATCCCGATGCAGTACAATTCCTTATACCACCACCAATAAAGGATTGGTATGCTGAGTTGGTATTGTCAAGACCTCCAACGATAGATGAGAGATATGCACTACTTGTAATAAGGTTATTACACCCACCTCCAATAAATGAACACTGTGCTTCTGCACAATTTGATTGACCACCAACAACACTTGCATGGTCACTTCCTGCACAGTTAAACTCACCTCCTAAAATAGAACCGCAAGCACCCGCTGCTACATTCGTAGAACCACCACCGACAATAGCGCCTCCTGCAAGTGCGCAGTTATTTCTACCACCTAATACCGAAGAACAATCAGAGTCTGCGCAGTTATTGCAACCACCCGATATTGTGGACAAAACGCCTACTGCACAGTTTTTTTCTCCACCACCAACAAAACCTCCTAATTGACAAACGCAGTTATTGCAACCACCTACTATGGCTGAATAATTACCTCTTGCATAATTATTCTCACCACCTAAAGATGCGCTATAATCACCAAAAGCGCAGTTAGTTACCCCACAACGTTTAGTTGAACAAGTACCCGTGTCTAAAACAATTATTGAACCTGCTGCGGCAAAACGAGCAAAACAAATCGATTCAACTTGACCCGTTGTACTATTACGTGACAAGATTTGTTCAGTAGCAATAGGCGTTACAATATCTGTTGGTGGGTCAACGATATTTGCATTGTTCACAAAGGTTGTGCAAGGTGCATTAGCGCAAATGTTATTTCCAAGGATATAAACATCATTATTAAGGCACGTGCAGTTTTCACATCCACCTAAAATGCTTGAAAAAGTTCCATCGTTTCTATTGCAAAATCCATTAAGGATTGAGCCATAGCAACAAGTAGATATGTTACAACAACCATTTACAACACTAGCGTAAATATCACATACCTCATTTCGTTCACCATTACTAATAGCACCAAAACAACCTTGACCAACGTTGTTAACTCCACCGCCTATAATTGCATAATTACAACAAGTGCAATTTCCAAGACCATTATTGATAGTGTTGTAACAGGCAAGAATTAGGTTGCCGTATCCGTTCGATATTGTACCAAAGCAATTACAAATACAACCGATTGAACCACCAACGATTACAGAATCATCCTCAAATATTTCATTTCTATTACCTCCTAGGATTGATGACCTATTACCGCTGCAAATTATTTGTTGGAAACCTCCTGTTATAAATGAACACGATGAATTACGTATAGCATTGAATTGTCCTGTGCCGATAAAAGAGAGTACTGAAGAACATATAGCATTTAAACTTCCTGTGGCGATAAAAGAGTATGTGGAGTTTGTTATTAGATTAGTATCCCCTCCTCCAATCATATTACCATAAGTACTAACACTGCCCGTAGCGCCAATAGTGTTAGAGACTCCTCCACTGATAACACTTTGTTTAGCACCACCACAAATAAGATTGTTCTGACCACCACTAATAGTATTTGTGCATCCCGCACCTCCACAAATTTTATTAGAGCAACCACCTAAAATTGTTGAGTTAGGTTGCAATATGCAGTTGCTAACACCACTTGCAACAGTCGAAGAATTAGCACACGCTATGTTCAATGCACCTCCAAGCACCGATGAGTTGCAACAAACTGCCTTGTTAGCACAACCCGCTACGATTGATGCATAGTCACTAGTAGCGCAGTTACAATTACCACTTACCACTATTGAGCAACAACCACTTGAAAGATTGTTTATTCCCGCAACCACCACAGAAGTACAGCAAGAAGCGCAGTTATTACATCCCGAAAGAGAAGATGAACAATTTCCGCTTGCGCAGTTGTTCACTCCACAACGAGCAGTAGAACAAATGCCTGTATCAACAATAAAAATTCCACCACTAAATGCACTAAATGGAGCATATTCTACAATACCACAAGTAGTATTGCGAATCAAAATTTGGTCTATGGAAGATGGCGTGTTACAAACGTTAGGTGTATTCTTTATGCTAAGACAATTGACAAAAGACGTACAATTTGTATCTGCGCAAATGTTTGAACCGATAATATGAACTTCATCACAGGCACAAGAGCAGTTATTGCAACCACCTTGAATAGTAGAGTAAGTTGAATCGGTTATGACATTGTTCTTTCCACCATTGATTGAAGAAAAAATGCTCTCACAAACACAATTTCCTTCTCCACCAACTATCGCGCTACAACTTGAATCGGATATACGATGTTCCTTACCTCCACCAATAAAGGAATTGTCAGCACCTATGGTAAAACATCGAAGGATATGACCTTCGCCACCGAATATTCCCGAACCTGTTGAATCACATATATTTGCATCGGTCGCTATACTAGCGGAATCATTTGCATTGCATAATGTATTACTTTTTCCAAAAGCTACTGAGTTATTTGAGCAATTTAGGGTGTGGTTTTCGCCACCAACAACGCTAGATAGACTACAACAATTTATTGTGTTTGTACAACCACCTACAATGGTTGAATTGCATGATTCACATTGTATTAGATTGCTTTGACCACCTCCGATAGTTGCACCTGTTGAACTACAGCAAATGCAATTAGAGTTGCCGCCACCAATCATGGATAAATCACCAATCGCTTTATTACTACAGCCACCAACTATTGTTGAACTTGTACATGTTGCACAATTATCGCGACCACCTCCAACAAAAGAAAATCCTCCCGTTGCGCAGTTTGAACAACCACTTAAAGCTGCACTACAAGCACCGCTTGATAGATTACCAACGCCACAACGATAGGTTGAGCAAGTACCCGAACCTAATACAACTATGCCACCACCTCCCGAAGATGTGCAATTGATTGTGACTACACCTAATCCACTAACGGGAGATATGGTGATTCCCGTACCCGCAACAATTTGCGTGACCGCACCACCGCCTCCCGAACCCGCTTGTGATATTTTTACTAATGGCATGGTTTTGCTAAATTTTATCTAAACAGTTGTTTGTCGCTTATGTTTTGTGTTTTTTTTTTCTGCCGTTTACAAGCATAGTGGTTTAGTTACTGAATTTGTGATTACACAAGTGTTATGTTGAGTATGTTAGCCGCTATTGCATACGCTTCTTGATTTGCATCACCGCTTGTACCCCAATTCAAATATGTAGTCCCATCAATAAGTATTTGACCCTCGTAAACAACTACGTTATTTACATCACACAAGGCATACTGAAATGCGGCTTGACTACTTAGGTCATCATAACTCACATATAAACGTAAAGATACGGCTACTTTCGTTTCGCCATTGCTTGAAATGTCAAAAGGATGTATTGGTAAATTGCTTACGGAAAATGCGGGGCTAACAGGTTGCGGAACAGGCGCAACACTACGAAGACCATTACCTATTGTAAATTTCACAAATGCCATAGTCTTAAACTAATGTCCCGTTTCCACCAATCATAACAACAAAAGCCGTGCTTGTAGCCGTAATCACCAATTGAGAAAGAGTATTTCCCGTGTCGGCACTCAGTTCTAGTGTGGTTGCAGAAGGAATTGTCATCGTTTGAGAAACTGCATTTACAATAGTTGCTGTTCCCCCCGATGCCAATACCGAAACGCTTCTTGCAAAGGTTATTGTGAGGGTGTTTGCACTTGTGACGGTGAATAAAAAGGGTGCTTGGGCGTTCTGACTCATTTTATGTACTTAAAATTTCTTCTAACTCTATCTCCTTAATCGCTTCCGTGTTCTTATATAAAAACAATCGAATATCTTTTTCTTCTTGTTCCATTAAGTAAATGACCACAAACAAATGTGACATTTCACATGAAAACTGATTTGAATACTTTCTAAGAGTATTTTCTATAAAGTTTCCGCAAATTGCCTCTCTGTTCATCAAGTCAAACTTTACATTAAGTATTTCATTAAACTTAACGTAAGTTGTTTCGCTTTCGCGAACCATCTTTTTATATCTAACACTACCCATATCTTTATCCCAAAGGATTAAGATTTGAATATCGGCAGTTGGTTTCTGCAACTGCTCTGCGAAATGAGTTATCCCATTGCGCATAATCTTCTCCACGTACTCGTTTATCATTTTACTTTAGTTTGGTACAAAGTTATTGATATGTGTAATCTATATCAATGTTTTTGAAACCAATCAATCCAAATCTACCACTAATCTTACCAACATATCTTACACCTTGCGGTGCTTCCGTGCCTAACGTGACAGCAGAAAGTAAAACTGATAATAAATTTTCAGTAACCGATATAGGGTTGAGTTGCACCTCAATAGGCAATGTAGCAGTCCCATTTGGAACAAGTGTCGTGCTAATATTGCTCTTTTGGATATTGGCAATTTTTTTACCCTTGAAAAATATGTCGATGTTGTAGCCATTGATTGTAAACTTTACATCCGATGGGTTATTAACAACAATATCCGCGTTAATCTTGACATTGCTTATTCCTATGTTGGTAAACTTGATATTTTGAAAACGATATTCCATCGCAGTCAACTTATCGGCTTGCTTTTTCAAAAAGTAGGCGTAACTACCAATAGCCAATCCAAGACCACCTACGATAAATCCTATCTTCTTATTCATTTGCGAAATTTATAAATTGCAAAAATTCCCAATCCAAGTACAACTGCTCCACCCGCTATAAATACCCAAGTAGGCACTTGCGAACGTGGCGCACCGCCCGTACCACCAACATTGCCCCCACCAACTTGCTCATTCTGAATACTGTTGCCCATGCCTAAAGCCTCGGTAGTTCGATTGAAAATATTTAAAGCCGTTTGCAAACCACCTACGATTTTTTCACCTCGTTGTGATTTGTTTCTTGCGGCTTGAACATTTGCAATATCAGCACTTGGCGCATTGATTTCAGCTAACTTTGCTTCAAGTTCAGCAAAAAGCGCATTACGACCTGCTTGGTCATTTGCAGGTAAAGCATCAATACGCTGAAAGTAATCTTCCCTAATTCTCTTTGCTCTCCTTGATTCGTCACTTCCAAAGTTCAAAAAGTTGGTATTACTACGCGACATTTGTTGATATGAATCACCGAAGCCAAATGCTTCTTGTTCTAATCCGAAATCATTTATATCCATTTGCATAGGTGTACTTTTTTATTTGTTGAATTTACGATATAAAACAAAGCCAACAACTCCTAATAGGACAACTCCCAAACCAATACCAACATACATCATCGTATTGCTTCCTCCTCCATCTGATGATGGGGGTGGAGGAAAATCACCCGACCTTGTATCACCGCCTCCTTCTGCTTGCTCTAAGCATTTTCTATATTCTTCTTTTTTCTTTTTGCCAAACAAAGGTTTGCGACCACAAGCAGCTATTCGCGCTTGTCTTGCAGCACTTCGACCCGATGCGGCTCTTTGACCGACAATTGTAGAAGTTGCTTGCAATCCCGTATTGAGTAATGTATCTAATGTGTCGGGTGATAGTCCCATGTTTTTGTTTTTTGCTTGTTCTGTTGCTGTTGCTTGTTCAGCCGCTTTGTTTACGTTCTGTAATTGCTGATAGTTTAATCCTGCGCTCATTTTTTAATTTTTGTTACTTTGTTTATACAAGTAGAAACCTAAACCTAATGCGGCTAATACACCTATTCCAATGAGAATGGTTTGATTGGTTGAAATACCACTTACGTCTTGTTTCAAATCTTCCAAAGCCGCTTTTTTTTCTTCTGCCGTTAAATTTGGATTTTCCACAATTGCTTTAACAGCATCAAAACTTGAATCCTGCGCTTTTACAATTTCATTTGCAAGCGCAGCTTCTTGCGGTGTCATTGAAGCATCTATTTTGCGCTCGTTATCATCTTCCTTAGCGGTATCATTTTCTATTTTGGCAAGTTCAATTTGACTTTTATAGTTTGACTTATTGCTTACGGCCTTTATAGTTGCAGTCAAAACACCACCACCTGCCGCCACAATAGTGGATATTTCTGCACCTGTCAAATTCACAAAATCACTTTGAGCCTCAGTCGGCAATTGTGGGTTTTTACCCGCTTTTGCGCGACATTTTTTGCCGCAAGCTATCATTTTTTTATTCTTTCCTGCATCAATCGCTTTTTCGATTGCATCGCGCTTACCACCTAACCTATCCCATTTTTCAAAAAGTTTTTTTCTACCTTGTTCATTGAGTAAATTAAAACGTGATGCCGAACCACGATAGTTTAAACGAACCAAACTAAGAAACGCTCCTCTTGCAGGTGCAAGAGCCGCAGTTTTTATTGCACGACCTATTTTTCTCAATCCTTTTCTATCGCGCTTTTCTCCTTTGTTTCTCCGTCCTCTCCCAAATTCAGCATATGTATCATTTTCACACATCATGTTGAATTTTTCACGCACCGCACCATAAAGTGCCTTTTTTTTCATGTCACCTTCCTTTCCTTGAAAGATGTATTGTTTCTTATTTGGAAAGAGTTCCAACACGTTAGCCATTACCTCGTCTGATTTATTATCAGTCAAGAAAATGTTTTTGCTTCGTTTTGTAAAACCCTGTTGGGGTTGTTCGGGTGTCATTTGATACATAGTAATATTTTTAAATATTTACACCAATAGAAGCAAGGTGTTCTCTTACTGTTCTCATTTGTCCTCCATCAAGTTCAGCTACCAACAAAGTAGTTAGTGAGCCTGTTACTTGACCATAAAAACAATCCCCCCAAGTTTTTGTACCGAACTTGGATGTAAGTAAAAGGTAGTCTGCCTTATTTTTTAATGTTTTGATTACCGCAATAATTTGTGTAGCACCCGAACCCGTAGGGTCACAATTATCTGCTGCCTCTACTAATGCGGAAACTTTAGATTCTGCTTCTGAATTCGAGATAGTAGGTTGAATTCCTTCTTGTTGTGCTTCAACTAAGTCATCCTTAGCTTCTCTACCCTCTTTACCTTCTTTTGCTTTCTCTATAGCTTTCTTTACACCTTTAAAAATCGCAAAACCAACTCCACCAATAGCCAAAACTCCGACTATTGCTATTGTTCCTTTTGCCCATGTTGGTAAATCTTTCCAATTCATTTTTGCTATTTTTAATTTTGATAACTCATGTCACCATGCTTCTCCTCAAAGTTACGAACAAACTTGTCTATAATCTTCATCCTGTTTGTATTCACCGAGTTAGGAGCAGTTATAAACACTTGGCTGAATACATTGTAGGCATCAATTCTCGGATAACCTAAACCCAAATAAATAAGTAACCCATTCAAATCTGCTTCCGTTTCATTCGCTATATCAGTATTGAGGTAGTAGTGACTAAATTCGTGGAGTAGAATACACATCCGCATGGGAATCGTGTAGTTTTTAAACTTCTCCTTACTTACTTCAATAATGCCTTTATTCTTACTTATCCTTGCGGGGGTATTCATTGCCTTTCCGCTTTCATCTGTAATCTTATCCAAATAGTCAATACGAAACTTTCCATCGTTGCTCGTATAAATACTATTCCCTGCGCTTATGTAACCTGCCTTTGCACAAAACTCTTGACAAAACTTAATGTAGTTTTTGATAGTTGAGTTAGCACTATTGAAAGCAGATGGTTTTCTCTTTAAAGACAAAATTTCTAAATTGCCGATTTCATAGCTGTCATCGGGGCGACCATTCATTTGATTTTCACTCTTAACAATTATGTCTGCTACTTGAGGAGATATAGGCATACGCACATAAAAGGTTTGCTCCCCCTCAACGGTACAATAACGATTCGTAAATTCAGTAAATGGCTTATCACTATCCTTCACCTTGAAATACATTTTTCTTGGCTCGGAACAAGCAATAGTCATCTTTATGCAACAAGGGTTGCCCTTTGTTTTTGCCTTAATTCTCATTTTCGGAATTTAGGTATTAAATATATCGCCCCAATAATCGCTACTAAACCAATACCAATATAGATAACAGGAATACCTGCAAATTCTATTTTGGGGTTATTACCATCGGCAGAAAACTTAGCATCATCAAAATCTAAGTCACCATTCTTTTGTTGTTCAAATACCCACTCCTTAAAAGTAAGTGGCGAACGGCTACTTTTGTATTGTTGATTGAGTGTCATTTCTTCTGTGTTGTAAAACCTACTATACCACCAATCAAAGCAGTAAACAAAGCGTTTTGTCGGAATAATCCTCCAATAATAAGACCTGCTATTGCTCCTGCAAGAACACCCTTCATTCGGTTATTGGTTTCATCGCCAATAGCATTAGCGAACGTACCCTTCATAACCGATTTTATTTTATCATTTTGTGAGCCTTTCACGATTTTCTTGTTTTATAGTAACCAATTACTCCGATAGCAACAAGACCGAGTACGATAAACATAGTTGTATAATTCTTACTAGGCAATCTTAGGTTCTTGCTTTGTTGACCATCCATATTCAAATAATTTGTCATCGTTTTGTCAAGCACCTTGCTATATATGGTCTCTTTCATCATATCTCGTGCTATCAAAGTTGATTCTTTAAGTTCAGCAGGATATTGTTTCAAAAAAACTTTACCATCACGCATGACTTCACGAAAACTCACGTTGCGATTGTCTTTCGGCTTAACATCACTTCCATCTTTATTCACAAGGAAAGAAAGTTTGATAATCCGATTTAGCATTTTTAAGTTATCAGAGTTTTTTCTAACTGCATCTGCTAAATCTTGCGGATGCTTACTCTCATACTTAATGTTACAAGAATCTAAAACATTGGCAACCGCTTCGGGATAAAGCATATAAGCCTTACTCATTTCTTCAACCAATAGCTTTGCTTTTTCTTTTGGTGAGAACTGATTAAAGTTTTCGATTGCGTTATGCTTGATGTATCTCATTAGCTTTTCTTGTCAATAATTAGATACAATAATCCAAACATACCTGCCGCAACAATTAATGGAGTGTAGTCTTTTGCCCTTTCCCCATCAAAACTGCTTTTTCCTCCACAAGAACAACCGCCCATATTCATAAAATCGCTTTTGCCAAACTTATTAGCCGCTTCTTTAATTTCAAAGTCGGCATTTTTTACTTCTCTATCCAATCCCTCGATTAGTTCTCTATCGGGATGTATCTGCGCAAGTGATTTAAGTGCTAAATCTCGGTCAACAGCAAGATACTTTTTCAACATAGCCGCGAGTTCTCTTGTATTTCTCGGTCTTGGAAAATCCAATCCCGAATTTTGTAGAACCTCGTAAGATGCGTTAGGCACTTGTTCGGCTAAGTAATCGCAAAATGTAATTTTTGTATTTGCCATAATTGTGTTTTAAAAAAAAAGGGCAGAGAGCAAGATGCCCAATGCCCTTTTTAAATTTTTATCTTAGAGATTATCCGCGACGGCCTGCTTGCAGAGCGCGAGGATTGCGACGACCACCAATCTGAATCTTAGTTCCGCGAACTACACTTGGACGACCATAGTCTTGAACTGCGGAACGACCTGCAAGAGCGCGTGAAACTGAAACTGTTTCAGAAGGATAGAAGTAAATCTTCAAAGTTGTACCAGCCAATACTCGTGCGATAACGAGGTTGGTGAAGCCATCAATTCGATATTCGAATTTGAAGGCAATCTTATCAGTTTGGAACTGATATGGGTCAATTGTTGGGGTCAACACTTTGCTTGAAATGTTACCATTGATGTCCTTTTGGGTCACGGTAATAGTTTCAAGAACCTGTGCAGCAGTATCAGCAGAAGTGTAAGTCAGTCCAATGCTGAACGGCTTGTTCATAGACTGATACAAAAATTCTTGATATGATACGTTAGTAATACCCATAGTAATGGAGATACCTGCTGTATTACCAAATGCAGGAGCAGTAGTACCAATAAACGTATAAGCACCAAGAATGGTTACGGCATTGATGTTTGCGGCAGTTGTGTTTTGAATGTTTACGATGTATGGCTGCGATGTTGGAGCGGCATTAGCTGCACTACCATCTGCATTATAGCCATCAGATTCATAATCGAATCCGAAATCTTCATCGGCAAATTCAAAATCGCCATCAAATGAAAAGAAGTTCTCGTTAGCGAACTCGTTTACATCTTCAAAATATTTATTAAGTTTCACGGTCTTTAATTGTTAAATTAGTAATTATGACTTTATTGCTCAGAAAATTCATTTTGAGCATTAGTAGTCGAAACCACTATAACCAAATTCGGCTTCTTCGGAATTAGATGGGGCAGTTGCAGTTGGCATAGCAGGTGTACTGCGTTGCTTCATCAACATTTTACCCAAATACAATCCAAGTGCAAAACCCAAAGCGGTAGTGGCAACTCCTACGAGTAACTTTTTAGCATCCATTTTTTTAATAGATTACTTGTTCAGAAACTTGTTGTATGCGTAAGTTCCAACGGCAACTCCGATAGCAATGCTCATAGCACCTATCAAAATATCAGTAAGTTGTTTCATCTAAATTTTTTTTTAATTAATAATAAATTTGTTCACTTGCTAAATACACATTCAGCGAAGCAAAGAAAGTAATACCTTTTTACAAAAAGTATTTTATTATGAAACTCTTATGAAACTTTTTAAAACGAAATTAATTCTTCGCGAAATACTTATGCAATAAGGATTTCTTTACTGCAAGCGAAGCATCGGCAACTGACTTATGAACCTTATTGCCATCTAAATTAACCCTACGAGTTTCGGGCGTGACAACTTTAGAATAGTTCTCAATCATGTAATCCTCAACACTTTTGAAAGCCATTTGCTCAGTAATGCGACCTTTTATCTTGCCCATATCTATATCGCAATAACAAAAGAATCTTTCATTACCATTTTGATATTGAAAATCTACAAGACACTCTGCTATCTTGAGCATTTCATACTTATCCTCAAATTTCTTTTCGTGTCGGTCAACGCTTTGATTGTTTTTATGGAATCGAATCCAATTGGCGTTTTCCCAAACCGTTGTCGGCACTTTGCCTATTGCTTGATAGTGCATAATAATATCCATATCAGCATGTCGAT
>Ga0181346_1000406_pt1 | contig 18624 bp, 11 predicted proteins | sample Su13VDMM15DN_FD_130100 | JGI IMG/M metagenome (GOLD analysis project Ga0181346, IMG submission 130100) | Freshwater viral communities from Lake Michigan, USA - Su13.VD.MM15.D.N | ecosystem: Environmental > Aquatic > Freshwater > Lake | place: USA: Michigan | collected 2013-07-15 | reverse complement strand
GAATGGTCTAATTGCTCTAAAGTCTTCTCCAACTTCGCCTTGTCAAAAGTCGGCACAACCTCCGTCGTGTATTTTGCTCGCAAATACCTCGGCGTTGCCGTCTTTTGGGGGAAGGTCTTAGCCAGCAGTACATCTATCGCTGTCGCATTCGTGTCGCCCAGCAACGCTCCTGTAATCCCCCGCTTCTTAATAAAATCACACAAGTCTTTCGGCAGCGGGATTAGCATCTCTTTCACCTTGCCCGTTGTCTTATCCACCTTTTGACTTTTATAAATACGGCGGGTCATTATTTTCTTTTTCAAATCAATCTCATTCAATTCTTTGTGTTTTCCCACATAGCCGTTAATGAAGTCGTAGATACGCAGAGCAGGCATCTCCCCGCTATACAGCCGAGCCAACAAGGCTACAGTCGTGTTCTCGTCATTCTCATGCGTTTTCAACTCCTCATAAGACACCCCGTCTTTCGGCAACTCCGTCTGTTTGGAAATGTGCTGCTTCTTCAAGGCTCGATTCATCTCATTAAATCGTACTTTGTCTGCTTCGCTCAACGGCGTGAAGTGCTGAATAACCAGTTTCATCATCGCCACCGTATCCGCTCGGCTGGTCGGCTTGTCGTAGGCTTTATTGACTAACTCGGTAATATGCTCCCCCACATATTTCCAAGTCTTCCCTTCCAGCATCTTCGCCATCTTTTTCCACAGCGTCGCATTCTTATTCGTGCGAGGGGTCTTGCTTTCCGCTGGGCGATTCGGGTTGGCTGAGGTTTTAAAATGCTCCGCCAAAAACTCGCTCACCTTCACGGGGTCTATCGCTTCGTCTGGCAAAACAAAGATGTCCTTCAGCTCTTCTTCCGCCTCGCTCGCCTCCTCCTCGCTAGATGGACTCAGCTCTTCATCGCTCTCGCTCTCGTACTCTTTCAACAATTCTAGACCATTCTTTTTTGGCGATTTTTTTACTTTGATTTTTCGCTTGGGAGCAGGGCTAGGGGGCTTTGCTGCCTCCGCCTCTTCCTTCTCCTTAATCGCAATCAACGCCTTCAAGTGTTTCTGCGTCGCATTGTGTTTATAAGCCGAATAACTCTTGTAATGCCCGTCGCAGACTTTACATTCAATATCTTCCGCCTTCTTGATGTAGGTCTTCATATATTCATTTGTTTCTTCTTTGTTTTTGGGGTTCGCAGCTCGATAGGCTTTCTGGTAGGCTTTTAAATCAGCGGTCTTCTTCGTTTGTTGTTCCATTCTTTCTTATATATTTACTAATATATAATTTTCTCTAAATCAATTCAATTTTTTGTTAAATACCTCAGTAATCCACGCAACTAAAAAGCCCATTAAAAAACCGAGCATTCTTTATTTGCTTAATCTTTATTTGGCAAAAAAAACATTCACCACATTTACATTTTTCCATTTGTTTTCTTAAATGGAAAAATCTTTAATTCAATTCTTTTTCAATCGTTCAATCGCTTGTTCTAAATAATCCCCAAACTCCGTATCTGTATCATTCAAGTGCTTGTTCGCTATAATGGTCTGGTGGGTCTTACTATTGAGGTGCTGCGACTTCGACACCTTGCTATATTGAAGCCCGCATTCACACAGCACCTTGCTAATATCCCGCTTGGAGCAATTGAAGGTCGCATTAGGGTTAATACTCTCCCTGTCCCCTCGCACCACTGGCTTCATTTCATAATTCAGCAACATCATCGCAAAGATGAATTCCCCGTTAGTACTATATCCATTCGGCTCCGTCTTTTCGACTTCATCCGCCAATTGATGCTTACACCCATAACTACTACTCGTGTTCCAATACTTTTTTCCTAAAGGGCTATGTTTCTGGAAGACTCGAGGGATTTCCGTCATCAATTTATTAATCCGCTCCGCCGACCGTTCTTTACTCCACTCACTATGTTTCTTCGTATCCCCTCGCAAGACAAAGCCAAACGGCACTAATTTAGCCCACACAGGCAAGTACTTCTCACTCACTGCCCCCAACAAAGCGTCAAAGTTCTCAGCGGTTAATTGCGGTAATTCCATGTCTTGGTTTTAATATATAGAGAGAAAATAGCTTTAAATCAATTAATATATTAATTTTAAATTAATTAAAAAATTGATATTAAGTCAATAATTACTTAAATATAATAATCTATACCTATTAAAATGGCAACCCCCTATCTTCACAATTTAGACATCAGTCTTCAACCATCCTTTATAGCCAATAAAAAATTCGTGGAATATGTCGCACCGCATGAACTCCAGCAACTTCTTGCGAGCGACCATATCAAAACCAAATGGGATTTGAATAAGTATTCGCAAGAAAAAGCCTCTTTGTTCTATCGCAATGAAAAAGAACAATTGGAAAATTATCAGTCGCTCTACAATAAAAAAGTAGGCGGCTACATTGTACGCTACAGCAAAGCCCGACACCAATGGGGCAGGGTCTTTCCTTACAAATCCCTCGGTTTGACTTGCTTCGCCAAATATACTCGCAATACTTTAATACGAAACACTTATTACGATTACGACCTCGCCAACGCTCAGCCAGAAATCGTACGCAACTTGTGTCAGCAAGAGGGCTTCCCGATTGATTGCGATATTATTACGCAATATTGTAATGAACGGGCAGGCATTATTGCCTCTATCATGGAGGCTTCGCAGGGAAAAGCCACCTACAAACAAGTCAAACGATTAATGATTCGCCTGTCCTTCTTCGGCGGGTTCGATGGCTGGCTGAAAAAACACGGCATCCCCGAGTTTCCTGAACCGCTCATCGTCAAAAAATATCGCCAACAAATTGCCCTCATCGCCAACCTATTCGCCGCCAAAAACCCCGAGATGTTTAAAACTATTCAACGCCAAAAAATAGACCAGAAAAACAGCAAGAAATTAAAAGAAGGCGAGCTTGCCAAAGACCCTAATGTCATCGGGGCTTTCTTCTCGACCTATCTCCAAGAGTACGAACTCCGCATCGTGGAAAGCATCTTAGTCCATCTTTGCGATACTACCGCCCTGTGTGCGGGAGCAAACGGCATCATTCTACCCGTCAATACCTACAATGCTATTTATGAATATGACGGCATAAAACTCTGGCTAGAGAATGTGAATGCTTACGCTGGCGGCAATCAAGCCGTCCTGGCTTTGATGAACGACCAATTGAAAGTCGCTGGCTGGGACATGCGGTTTGAAATGAAAGAAATCACCGACCACTACCCCATCGTCTTTATACCCCCTCCAGCCGAAATCATTATTGACAAAAACGAACTTAAAGAACGCCAACGCATTTTGAAAGAACAAATCAAAGAGCAGGAAAAGCAGGAAAAAGAACGGGAGAAAGAACTGGAAAAGTTAAAAGCCAAAGAGGCTCTCCTCACTAAACGCAATGACCTCCTCACCGACCCCGAGAACTTGCTGGCTCAAACCGATTTAGAAGCCTGCGAAATTATATTCAAGAAATTAAAAGACCGCCTCGTTTATGCTCGAGATGTGCTTTATTACAAAAGCGGCTATTATTGGATTGATAAAATGGATAATATAAAAGCCTCGTTGAAACACTACATCACCAATTCAGGCATTAAACGCCTCGACGAATACAATAAACCCGTGCCTTTCGTCCAGAACAAGAAATCCAGCGATGCCGTCAGCAGCCTCTTAATCGACAAAATTATGGTGGAAAAGGTCAATGATGAATGGACGAACGACATGTTTAAATCCTCGCTCGGCAAAATCTTATTCAAGAACGGTTATTACGATTTTCACAAAGGCAAGTTCTTGACCTTTACCAACGAAGATTACGACCATTCCATCATTTTCATCAAACATATTGATTATGATTTTGTCATTCCAAAAACCGTAGATAAAGGCGACAATACCTTCGTCTTTGCCGATTATGTTGCCGATGTTAAACGCCGCCTCTTCATTGACCCCTTCGGCGAGGCGATGGCTGACTACTACATTCTCAACTTGGCGAGGGGCTTGGCTGGCGATGCGATGAAACGCATTCTCTTCGGCATTGGCGATGCCGATACAGGCAAATCCACTATCACAACCGCTCTAGATAAATGTGCTGGTTCTTACTTCGGTACATTCAATGGAAATAACTTGGCATTGAAAAAGTTTGCCAATCCTGATGACGCACAGGCTCTTCGCTGGGTGATGTTATTGATGGGCTGTCGTATTATTGCTTCCAATGAAATCGCTCCAGATGCGGTTATTAATGGGGAGATTTTAAAGAAATTGGTCTCAGGTGGTCGAGATAAAGTCGTAGCACGAGGTCATGGCGGCTATGAAACAGAGTTCAATATCTCCTTCTTACCGATTGTTTATGCGAATGATTTGGATAAAATCCAGCCTTTTGATGACGCTATTAAAACCCGTGTTCGCTCTATTCCTTACGAAAAGGTCTATAAAGATGAACCTTCCAATGAGTTTGAGCTGACAAAAGATAAAGGCTTAGATGCTGAAATCCTTACTTTACCTTTCCGCCATGCGTTTCTCACTCTCTTAATGAATGCGTACAGAACATTTATAACTTCCAAAGATGATTTGGAAGACAGTGTTAAAAATCTACAAGAAGAGAGTTTGAATGATACTTTCAATACAGATGAAAATTATATTAAACAATTTAAAACCGAGTTTGAAATTACGAATGACCCTTTTGATTTTGTTAGTAATGTTATTATTGAAGACTGGTTAAAACGCAAACTAAAGGGTGTTTCCATTTCCAAGCTGTCTAGAGATTTAAAGAAGTTTGCTCGATTAAATAAATTAGAGTTTGTCAAAAAAGACAAGAAAAACACTGGCAAAGTCCAACGGCGAGGCTGGTTTGGAATAAAGAAAATGACTGAAGATGAAATAAACGAGGAATAGATTATTGACTTAAGAAACGGACAGAAAAAAGACAGAAAGACAGAAAAAAGGGGACTTTTGTAAGTTCCCCCACTGGCGGCTTACAAAATTTTAAAATATATTTTTGGATTATTTGTAAATATTTACAGTTGGAAGACTTTTTTTTATTTTTTTTTTTTATTTTTGGTTGGAAGGGAGCGACCTAGCCTACTGGATTTCTGTACTTTCTGTCTTTTTTCTGTCCGTTTGACTTTAAGTCAATATGTATTATATATAATAAATCAATAAAATAACGGAGTTATTATGAATGAAGGAGATAATAGCAAGGTTTCTAGGGTATATCCCTTCCTTACCAAGCAAAAAAAAAGAAAAAAATTAGTTTTCCACCTGAGCGACAGCCTGCTCGGTGAGGAGTTTATTTATTTGTAAATACACACTGCTGTTAGGACCTAATCCAATAACCTCTTCCCTCGTGATGGGGTCAAGAATGCGTACCTTGATATTCGACAGCGAAATCGGGCTGCCGTAATTAAAAAAGTTATAACTATCAGGAAAGGGTTGTGAGGTGAAACTACCTGCGGTCACATAATAAGAGGACACAATCGATTTAATTTCCCGCTTGCTGGCTTCGTCTAGGTAAATAGAGTTGTACCCCGTTATTTCAATAAGAAAATGACCCGCACTATCCTGCGAGAGTGGAATGGTGACCGCATTGAGGGAATTGGTATTCGAGACTTGGAAATAAGTGTTTTGGAGTTGCGTGGTGGTGGTGGTAGGAGCAGAGGAGGGAATGACTTGGGGAAAGTCTAGCCAACTGTAGCCCGATTGAAAAGGAAAAGGCGGAGTGATGGGGTCAAAGCCTGTGCTGGTGGCAGTGAATACAGAACCCGAAACAGCATCATTCTCTTGGTCGTCAATATTAGGACCACCGACCGAAGACCAGTCATTGGTATATTCGCCTGTAGGGGTGACTCGCCCGCTGGAAAGAATGGTGTAAGAAGTACCGACGACTAGATTAGGTGTTGTAGCCTGAATAGGATTGACGGGAATGGGGACAGCCTGTAAATAAATCAATTCGGTGTCGGGGACGCTGGGCTGTTCGCTAGACCCTTTGGTGTGATAAGTTTGGTTAAAAATATTACTAGCACCGCTAAAGCCCCCTGTGGTGCGTTTATTAAAATCATCTAAAGTCATTTGGAAACCGATTTTCGTAGGGTCATCTAAATCTACGGTGAGAGCCTCCACATCAAAACCCAGCCCCCTCCAAAACTCTGGCGGCTCCATCTTATTCAATAAAATGCCGCTTTTCTTATCCACTTGGGTAGTAAAAAAAGAAGTGGCTGTCATATTCGTCGATTTGTTTTGGGTCGAGTACATGTGAGCGGTGGCTTCGGTGAGTTCGCTCGAGGCAGAAGATAAGAATGCTAAAATGGGAGAATGGAGGTAGTTAAATGAGAATAATGAGTTGTTTTCGTTGTTGTAAAGAAGGGATGTTTGCGTAGCCCCAAAAGCAATGGGGAAAATGCCCGAGACCCCTGTATCAGGCGTAGCATTGGTAATACTATTTTGCGAATAGAAAGGGAGAATGGAATAATAGCCATCGGTGGAAACAGTCGAGGGAATATTGGGGGAGACCGAACGGACATCGCTTAACAGCGGAACAAGACTCACATAGTACCTGGCTTCATCTAGCCCAGCATTTAATCCATTGCCGTTAGGATGCGGGATTTGAGCGTAGATGTAATCATTCGCATTGTCGGGGCTGGAGGCGTGGAGGGGAGTGCCGTTCATGGCAGGTACAAAAAGAAACGGCATGTCGTCGTTGTCGGGATTGATATTGTAATTCGGGTCGCTGGGATTAGCATAAGTATTTAAGTTTTTGCTGTCGTAGAAAGTATTTGAACCCAAGCCAGTCGGTTGAGCCAATATATCGCCATTGGGAGTATTGTTCCATATATTGTCCGTAGGAACGGTGAGGGAAGATTGCGTACCGAATGGACCGCCTTGAATATTATTGACTCGCTTGGTGCGTTGGCGGGACATTGAGCGGGAAATAATTTCGGCAAGATTGTTAGGGTCATACGAACCTGCTTTTAGGGTCATTTTCCATTTCTTTTTCACGGGTTCAACAATGGTTCTAGTAGTGGGGGGAGTATAAGCATTGACAAAGCCTGAAAATTCGTAAGGAGTGGTGCTGCCATATTGGAGAGGACTAACGGTGGCTCGCCCACCACTGTCTTGCCCGCCAGCAGGGTCGGGATTGATGGCTTTAATAATTGTGCCGACGGTGGCTTTAGCCCCTTGATAGGCTGTGCCGTCAATATAGCCCATACCATCGGGAATAGCAGAAAGAAGGGTAAAAGTGGAAACAACAGAGGCAACCGTCCCCCCTGAAGTCGGTGTAAAAGAGGCGGTGGCTACAAAAGTCTGGTTCGTGTTAGTGGGGTCTAATTGAATAAGTTTGCTAGGGGACGCCCAAACTTGATTGAATGTGACTGTGGGGTCAAACCAACTGTTATTATCAATACAGCCAGCACTGTTAATTTGATTGTCTGTAAAATCTTGGGTGACAAAAAGCCAGTTGGCAGTTTGTAAAGTATTATTAGGGTCATATATTTTGATGTAAATGAACTCTCCAGCGTCTAAAGCGGCAGCAAAAGGTGTGCCTTCAAAATCCACATAACCCTCTGCCCAAACAGGAAAATTGTCATTGTCGGGGTCAGGGTCAAGATGAAGGGAGTGTGTTTTTGGCACATCAATAGGAATAGGAGTGCCTATAGAATCATAAAATAACCAATTAAATTTGACATCGCCAGGTGTGACATTATACTGGGTGGGAATAACAATGGGGTGGGTAGGATTAACGAAATCACCTACCACGCCGCCATATGTCGCATTTATTAAAAAACAATTATTTTCGGTGACTTGATATGAAGTGCCTACCACAGCCGTATCGGTAGTGAGGGAAGGAAAATTACCCACCAAGTTCCAAGAAAAAGCAGGGACGCACGGGTCAATAGGCGTGCCATACTGACTAATGGTATAAGTTTGCCCTACAACCAATTGCGTGAGACTGGAACTGGTAGGGAGGGGAACAAAATCACTAATTTCTAAAGCAGTGGCAGAAGGTGTAGAAGCATTTAACCCCAGTAGGTTTGTTGGAATATTCCAAAAACTATTATCAACATCACTTAACCAATTGCCTGAACCTGTAATAGACTGTATTCTATAACTTCCATCTTGGTCTAGTCTAATAACAGCACTACAAGTATCACTGCTAGTAAAAGGGAGACCCCCTGTATAAAGAGCCGCATTTGCTTGAAAAAAAACATTAGAAAGCGTAAGAGGAAAAATGGGTGGAGGAGAATAAATTGTTGTATTTGCCACAAAGGTGGTTAAAGCATTACTGTTGGCAGCCCCCCAAACCGTCCAATCTAGGTCGCCAGGGTCGGCAATGGTATAAGTAAGACCATTTTGTATAGAGGTCGCAGGAATAGCAGAACCAAGCAAGGTGGGGTCAATGGCTTCCCAGTTTGTATTGCCAACGGTGGTGATGACATATTCAACATAGGGGAGAGGTGCGGCTTGGGCGGGAGTAATAAACGCAAGTGGTGGCACAGAAACTTCGGGATTGGCAGTCGCATTAAAAGTAGATTGATTTAAAACCCAGCCCGCAGGTAGTTTATTACCAACAGCCCCAGGAACACCCGCATATTCCCAGTCAGTAGTCAGCCCTTGGCTGTTAATAAGATAGGTGTTATTGGCGGTAATCAAAGAAGAGCGAATAGATGGACCAACAACGGCTGGCACGGGGACATTGTCCGCACTTTGATAAACGAGATAGGGTAAGCCATCGGCATTGTTAATGTCTGTATTAAACTTGGTGAAATACCCAAGCACAGGGTCGGGGAGAGTAGGGGAAACAACTTTGTTGATATTAAATTGTTGTTGAATATTTAGCCCAACTAAAACTTGCTGGGTGAGTTCGGTTTTATCATCGGCGGAAAAAGTGGTGATGCCTTTAGGGTCGCAAGCATTGAAGGTGTGAATCCAGTAGAAATAATATTCCAAAGATATTTCGGTGTCTCGTGGTAAAACAATATTATTAGAGGCTGTCCCTCTTGTATCTAAATAACTGGCTTTGACGAAAATACTGTCGCCATTATTCACATTGACTTGTTCGTTTAGGAGGCATTCAAAATTGGCGTTCGATATTTTTGATTTGGCATTCCAAGCATTTAGCCCGACAACTATGCTTTGTGGTAAGGGCGGAGGTTGATTGGCTGGTGCCGATTTACTCATATTATATAATATATAATATAATTTTATTAAGTATTAATTCCCTACTGTGTATTGACTAAATTGGTAGGCGGTTGAATAAAAGAAACAGTGTCGGTGGCTTTGTTGTAAGAGCGTAAGACATCAGCAAAGTAAGTCAGGAAAGCGGGCTGTTGAGCCGAGCCACCGAGAGACTGGAACTGGTAATAAACGGACATATCAATCTGGACGAACTGTTCTACTTTAATACAGCCGTAGGACATCGTACCGTTCATAATCACATCGGTGTTGGGATTTACCAAACCGAATTGACCTGTGCCAGCCGCAACAGGCATGGACTGCCCGACATTGTAATAAGCGGAGGCAACACCTGGGAGACACACTTCACCAGAAAAGTCGTCTAACATTGCGAGTTTCTTTGCCTGTGTATCCACGCCTTTCCAAATCATAATTTTGCGACCATCGATTACCAGCTCCATCTGCTCTTGCGGCATTGAAAAGGCTAAATGATAAGGATTCGCAGCAGAACCTGTTTCAGGATTCCATTCCATTTTGTAATAAAAATTGCTGAGGTACTGCTGGAAGAAGGCGTTGAGCCTGATTTGAACTTGGTTGGTAGAACCAGACGGAATAGCAGGCAGGTACAATTGGTCGCCGACGGAGGTGGTAAAAACGAAACTGTCGCCCGCATCTACAGGAGCATCGGTGAGACACTCATCAATCGCCAAACAAGGGAAGGTAGAAAAGGTGTAGCCGTCGGGAATGCCGCTCTGGATAGGGTCTGTCTCCCACTCAATCTGGAGAGTATAGCCTTCGTCGCAGATATTACGGGAACGGAGGTAGGCTAAAGCAAAAGTAATATCAATATAAGCCTGGATACGGGTGGCATCATCACGCCCTTCGGCTTCCGTCAATTCAATCTGGGACGGGGAAGGAGCAGTCACGGAGACACACATATTTTGAAACAGCATACGGGCAAGGGAATACTGGGAACTGTTTTGAAGATGGAGCATCTTAATCGCCATTAAATCCATATTCTGGAGACGGTCAATTTCGCTGCCTGCTAAAGAAAGGAGGGAGATTTTCTTTACGATTTGAAAGATGCCCCGAGGACCAAAATAAATAGGCTGTGAATTATTGTTTAATATATTGAAATTCAGCAATCGAACTTTGGAGGCATAGAACTTCATTCCCTGCGGGATTCGAAAAAAAGTTCGGTCAGCCGAAGAAGAGGCGGGGTCGAGTAGTATGGTCCTGGATTCCATGGTATATATATAAACTATTAATATATTTATTTAATTTAAATTGTCTAAATGATATTTTGATTTTTTGTGGCGTGCTAAATTACATTTGGCAATAGTCTTTCCACATTCGCATTCCACTGGCGTTAAGATTTTTTCCATAATTTTTGCGTGATTTTTAACCCGATAGGCTTTTACTTGTGCGAGTCGCTCTTCTTTATTGTCAATATAAGATTGTCGCATTTTTTCTTGACATTTTTCTTTATGTTCCGCATAATAAGTAGAGGCTCGTTCTCTGGCTTTTTGATAATAAACATCGTCTGTTTGTTTTGGATTAACGCCCTCAATATTCACGCATTTCTCGCCGTGTAAGGCTTTGTATTCTTTAATAATTTCATATTCTCTTGCGACCAATTCGGCTTTGGTTTGACAGGGATAATTTTCTACTAAAGCAATATCGTGCTTGCCTGTTTTAATAATTTCATAAGAGGAACGATAATGGTCGTTTCCGTTTAAATATTGAAAATAACCACTACGATGCCCTGTTAATCTTTCAGTTAAAAGTCTCGCAGTGCTGCCGACATAATATAAATCGCCATTGCTAATACAGTAAATCTTGCCGTTTTGATAATCCATCTTTATTGATATAAATAATTGAAATGTATTTAAATCAATTTTATGACTTATTAATATTTGCTAATTTCTAAATAGTGACGAAGCCTGACACATAAATAAAAGCATCGCTGGGATTGACGGAAGGATTGACGGCAAGTGTGCCGTTGAGAATAAGATTTACGGCTAAACGGTCATTGATGCCTGTTTGAAATTTGTACCCAATGCCCCAACAGCCGTTCTGCGAGGAATAAACATTCATGAGGGAGTTTTTCACATCAGCACCGAGCGAGCGAGCATAATTGAGTGCGAGTTCGCTGTAAGTCAAAATCGGGAAACGCACAGGCTGGTCGCTGCCGCTGACGGTGGCTTCTACACGAGACCCAATATTTTCTACACCAGGTATATATTCGCACCCATAATTGTCGTAATTAAGTTTATTACGATGCCCCTGCTGAATAAAACTGATACTGACGGCATCATAAACAGTTGGTGAATTGACGGCGAAAGAGGCGTTAGAACTGACTAAAGTCTGGGTGATGAGAAAGGCGGTCTGGAAAGTAATAGGCATTTTCATAGGGCGTTCAATCGTCTCGTACCACTGGAGTTGAATGTCGTTCAAACTGTACTGGAGCGAGCCGATGGTTGCCAAAACAGCAGGCGGAGCAGTGGAATAAAGAGCCTCAATAGCAGAGGCTAAATTAAAGAGGACTTTCATTTGGGGAAAGGCAGACTGCCCTAAATCACCCGACGATTTATTTAAAGCGAGTTCGGGTTTAAAAGAGAAGGGAATGGAAACAGGGGTAAAGCCAGATACATTTGGTAAATAAGAGCCGTTAGGGGCAACTTCACTCCCCATCAAAAGCACATTGTTTTGCGAGCCACACAATTCGGTGAGGGCAGCCGAAGAAGTATTCAAACCTTCTAAAGTATATTTGGATTGTTTCACCATACCCGCCCAACGAGGATACATAGTGTTGCTTTCCAAAGTACGGTCATTGACGGAACAAGTGGAATTCCTAAAAAGGGAATGAACGCCGACATACGGAGACATGAAAACACAGTCGTCTGGTGTGACAGGTACTGCCGAAATAGAATTGGTTGGTATTTTCTGGATATTGAGCCAGCCAGATACTCGTAAAGAGCCTGCTTTCATGGCTCGACCAGGTCTAAGTTTTATAGTGAAATCGATTATGTCGTTCGCCGAATAATAAGGCTTGATGTTGAGGGGCTTGGTTCCGTTATAAAATAAACTCATTATATATAATACTTATTTATTTTATTTCTTTTCAAAAACGGGTATTTCCCTTTTTAAATATATTGCGGTTGGGTAAAAGATATTCTTGCGGATTAAAAACGGGGGCGTGGGTTTGGACGATATGCTGTTTGGGCGGCGGAGCAACAGGTTCGGCTACAGTAGGGGCGGAGGCAACTGGCTCGGGTTTGACCTCTTCCTTAATCTCTAATTTAACTTCTCGTTTGGCGGCTTTCTCTTTTTTCATTTTCACGACCTCTTTGGTATTCTCATTTAAATCAGTAAGGAGTTCGCTCATTTTATCAAACTTGCTGCCGTACTTCTTTTCAAAAACTTCGTCAATATCTTTCTCTTTGACTTTGACATCATCATTGACTAAAGATTTTTTCTTTTCACGATTATCTTTGACTTTCTCTCGCATTGCGGCTAAACGCTCGAGCATGGCGACCTTCTTTTCCTCACTTAGGTCAGGCTTCTTGCGTTCTTTGCGGGGCTTGTCGGTTGATTTGGCTAATAGTGCTAAGAGGTCGTCTTTGCTTAATTTATCCATTTCTCTATATAATATATATTTAAAAAAATAAATATTATAACACAAACTTACAATTCCGCTTGTAGCAGGGGGTCAGGGGGCAAGCCCCCTACATAAGCTGTTTGAGAACCTGCTTGAAGAAGAAGACATTTCCTGGAGTAATAGACCCACCTGAGGCAGTATCAGCATACAGATTAATTTGAACGGTTGCCCCGCCAGGATGTCCCATCACATAAGCCTGTTCGCTCACAGCGTGGTAGATTTTCAGCGGCAGGCAGGTCACGGGACGAGAGGCTTCGGCAACACCTTTAATACCGACAGGCGACCGCAAGATGTAATCGCTGTTGCTAAAGGTGTCATTCAATCGGTCTAGATACAAACTGGAAGGGTACTGACTGCGAAAGTTAGAAAGATAAATATCTCGGTTTGTTTGATTGACTTGATTCACACTATATCTGTAATAAGACACGCCACGCTTGGAAGAAATCAAACTGCCATCAACGCCTGTGCCAGGTATAATAGAGGCAGACGGTGAATAATCATTCCATTCAGGAGTGAGTAAGAAGCAGTTATACACATTTTCTTCTAGAATGAATTGCCTCGCCCAAGTGGCTTGGGCTGTTTCAATGGTGGCAGTTTCTAGTTTCCAAGTGGAATAAATGAAAGGAGACGGCATTCGGTTTTTGGGGTCAATCGTCTGCTGGATAAGCACCAGTTCAAACTTGTCGATTTCGTAGGACAAGTTGTTGAGAAGGGCAGGCACTTGCGATGGATTAGCCAGCCCAGCAGGAGCATTGTTGTAATTTTCCACATTCCAAATATACATTTGGGCGAGTGTAGAAGGAGCAATTCCATAACCAGTCAGGGTCGGGTAAATATTCGCAGCCTGAATGGAGGTGTTGCTTTCACAACCCCACGAAGTAAAGGAGAGAAGATAATTATTCGGTGAGCCTGTGAGTAAGGTGACCCCTGTAATGCGACATTTCTGCCCGCCTGCGTTTAGTTTTGTCAATTGATTGGAATACACTCGTCGCACATTGGGCGAGGTTTCGTTTTGGATTTGGTCGGGGAAGATATGTATGCCATTTGTGGTAGTCACAAGACCGCTTGTACTCATTTGAACGCCAATATCAAAAGCAGTGGCAGTGGGAGCAAACGCATCATCAATAAGACCTAAAGCCTGAAGGGCAGCCATTTGAGATTGAGAAGCAAGAAGGGTGTTGGTGGCTAAATTGGTTTGAATCGTAGAAGGGGTTGTGCCAGTGATGAAAGAAACAGCCTCACTAGCCCGAATAAGTTCAGCCTGTTCTAAAAATACCGAACTGTTGGTGGTTAAACCAACGATAGAATCAATGTAGAATGACGAACCCGCTACAAAATTAATAACAGCAACAGTAGCACCATTGGCTACAACACCTGAAATACCCGCCATCATTTCAAACTGTTTAGGAGCAATATTTTCCGCACCCGTAAAAGTGCTTAAAATAGAGAACTTTAATTTTAAATAAGCCCCAGCAACAAAACCTAAAGCCGACATTTGGGCGGCGGTATAAACTTGGTTCATTGAAAGAGAAGCCATAGCAACGCCAACAGGCGGTTGAGTGAAATAGCGAGAGGCAGGGAAAACAAAACCTTCTTTGGGGCATTGAATAAGAGTATTGGCATTGGCATCGGTAAAAAGCCCGCTACTGGGGGCAGAATATTGAACCAGAGGCATTGGCGAAGCACCCATACTGTTGGAGTTCTGCTGAAAGCCAGTATTCGTAGAACCCAGAAAAGTCTTGGGGAGAACGGTGGTGGCAGTGGCACCCCCTCCAAGGTCAGGTTGCCCGACGACTTGGAAATCGCCTAAAGACGAGAGTTTAAAAAGGCTCTGCTTATCCTCTAATTCAATCGTCAAGTTAAGACCATCCGTAGCCATCAATTCAAAATTGGAATGACGACAGATGCCGAACAAATCTCGAAGGTAGATATGGACTTCAGTGGGGTTATTGATGAAGGCGGAAAGGGAAGCGGGGAGAGAAGAACCATGACCGATTTGCGAAGAAGAACCTGTTAATAAATTGTTGCTTTCTAAAGTTTCAAAATCATTACAAAGTTGGTGAATTAAAGTTTGAGTAAGTACATTGCTGAAATTGACCTCTTCCAAAAGTTCGTTGCCTTTGTTGGCGAATAAACGAGCCACCCTAATCAAGCACGCAGGCGAATAGGATTGGTCGCCATTCCCAAAAGAGACGACTAAATTGTTGGCGATAAGAGATTTCATTGTGTCGGCGGATATACGATTGCCTGAAACGGCGGAAGTCAAATAAAGTCGCATAGACAAATAACTTTGGCTTAAATCGGTGGAAAGCCCATCAGGTTGAATGAAAAAATTGAGACGATTGTAAGATGGTTTGAAAATCGCTTGTTCCACACTTCGTAGTTTGATTTGCCGAGATATTGCGAATTGAGCCATTATATAATAATTACTTATATTATTTTTTTAATTTTAAATAATAATATAGTTTAAATGCCTGATTGAAAAGATTGACTAATATTACCAACAACAGGAACGGGAGCAACTTTCGGGGCAGCAGGGCGGCTAAATAAATCTTCAAAACCTTGAATAGCCGAATAAACACCAACGCCAATTAAACCAATTTCGCCAATAACAGGAATAGCGATGTCCCCTAAACCAACGGCTAATTTGGCGGCAGTTTCGCCAGCTTCTACAGCCGTACCTGCTAAAGCGGAACCTGTTTCTACGGCACTCGAAACAACGCCTTCGCCAGCACCAGCGACATTGCGGACGGCGGAGGCAGCCCTATCTACAATCCCACTGGCTTCGGTGGTGGCGGTATTCATGGTGGTCGTGACGGCTTGGCGACCAGCCCCAGCAATATTATTCGCAGCACTAGAAACAGCCGATTGAGCGGAAGAAGATTGCCCGCCAAAAAAACTCATAACTCTTTGCCCGAATCCACCTAAAGTGGGTCTTAAACTAGATGACAAATCACTATAACCAGCCATTAAATTATTAATTGAATCAACAGGACTAATATCCTCTAGCCCTGCCATATTGCCTCTCGTTAAAGCCCGTGTGTCTTCTTTTAAATAGCCCAAATCAATCATAATGGGTTCTTCGGGTTCAAGTTCGGTGAGAGTTTGTTGGGGGGCGGGTTCGTTGGCAACAGGAGTGGCAGAAGTAGCGGTAGTAGGTCTTTTAACAGCAGGGGCTAAAGAGAAGCGAGTTTCGGCGGAGGCAGCCTGTGCGATAGGTTGGATAGAATCTTCAGCGGCAGCAGCACTAGCAGCAGGGGCAGTTTCATAAGTGGCGGGGGCAAGCGGATGCTCGGCAACACCTCTAACAAAAGTTCCCAATTCTCTTGCTCCTGATTCGACGCTGACGACGGCATTCGCAGCCTCATTTTGTACGGAGGCTAAAACACTCTGCCCGCTTGTTTCTACGGAATTTAAAATACGCCCAGCGGAAGCTCGAACAGTGTCCTCTACACCAGCGGTCTCGGCGGTGATAGTATCCCCCAAAACATTCACTCGGTCTCTAATATTATTCACGCCTGTTTCCAATTGTCCTAAACCTGTTTTGGCGGTTTTCAATAAATCACTGGCTCCACTTTCTAATAAATCTCTTCCCTCACCTAAGCCTCTATCGACGAGCGGTTTAATATCGCCAAGGCGTTTAATGGATTTGTATAGCCCCATCCCCGCAGAAATAGAGGAAGCAACAGAAGGAAAACCCTCTATTAAACCTGTAGCGGTCATTTGGGCGGATACACTTTTATAAAAGGTCTCAGTTTGCTCGTTGTTAGAGGCAACATCAACCGCATTCTCTTGGACGGCGGCTAAAGAACTACCGAAATTAGAAAAATCACTGCGAGCATTCAATAGAGAGGCGTATGCCATATTATATATATACTTTTAAAAAATTATATAATATTGCGTTTAATAAGGTGAATCATCAATCATCAAGTTAAAAGACATACTCTGTGCGTCTAGCGGAAGACCATTGTCAGGATTATAAACCCGACACGATAAAGAGGATAAATTGAGTGGATATGATATATCAATATCAAGCCATTGATAATTACTGGAAGTATAGACATATATACCTGTACCGATATTACTTAATTCAGGGTGAAAATAAGCCACGACATTGGTGCGAGAGCCAGGACGACCATCACTAGCGGCAGTATAACTCTGGAGGGGAATATCCAAGAGTTCCAATGCTAAATCAAAAGTGGATTGAACGACGGACATATTAATAGCCGTTGTATTGTAGTAAGCTCCCCACCAAGAATTATTGGGTGTAAGAATAATTTGCCCTAAAGGAACACCAAAGCCTGCTCGTAAAGAACCCGCATCGGTGAAATCCAAAGCCATTGTGCGAGTAAAAACAGTGCCAGCAGGAGGTGGAGAAACGGGAATGCCATTAGGTAGTGAAACGGGAGGCGGAGTGCCACCCGTGTTAAAACCTAAATCACAAGTCATTGAAATCCTATTAGCAATGGCTGGAGTTCTAGTGGGATTAATATTTTGGTTAGAACCTACAAATTGAAAACTATAAGTTTGGGTGTAATCCATAGACCCCATCGCATTTTGAATCGAAGGCGTAAGACTAGAATTAAATAAATCAACTTCTTCGCCAGTTGTAGCATTGCGACGAAAAGTGCGGATTGTAAAATTACCATTTACCAAAAATAATTGACAAAAGACAGTAGTATCAACAGGAAAAAATAAGGGATTAAGAGGTGTAATTTGTTGCCCCGCAGGTGCGGCTTCATTTATAAACGAGAAACTATAACTGGAGGCAGGGTTTTGACAAACACCATGAAACAATCCAAAACTATCCACATAGCCTAATCTATAATTTAAAAAATTGGCGGTGGCATCAGTGATAGACGAAGGGTAAAATTGAAACTCGGTAGATGCTCCGCCGCCGTTAAGCAGAAAAGGGAAAGTAGTGGGTGTTTTAGCCGACCAAGAGATAGTGCCTGCTCCCGAAGAGGGGTATAAATAACTAGCAACGGTTGAAGACATACCAAAAGACGCTAAAGTGACAGTGGTAGGAGCAACCGTGAGAAATTGAAATTGAAAAGCATTATTGTTAGTCCCGCAAACTACTTTTAACCCCCTATCCCGATAGTAGCGAATTAAAGAAGTTTGTGGATAGACATCGGCTAAATAAGCGGTAATAACATTATTACAAGCAGCCGTCAAAGTAGCAAGCAGTTCGGCAACGGTGGCATAGAACCCAGGAGGAACAAGAACTGTTTGTTTAGCATAAGCAGGAGCATTGACCGACAAAAACATGTCAAACGATGTATTGGGAGGAATATAAAACTCTGTGGTAATGCCATTGACGACAGCGGTGAATTTATCTAAAGCGATTTTCTGTCCTGGCTTAATAATCACTGGCGAAGCAAAATTGACGGTAAATGGGGCTTGTGTATTAAAACCATCAAGAGCAACAATTTTTAATTGAGTCGGCATTTATATATATTATTATTAAAAAAAACTCTAATAAATATTTTAAAAGTATATAATATAGATGGCAGTACCTTCCCAATTTAACAACCGATTAGCACCGTTAGGAGCGTTTGGCACAGAATTTGACACCTTTACTGGTTTAGCCGAAGAGACTATTTTAGGAAATGCGATAAGTGTGAATTACAGAAGCGACCAAGATACAATGCTGACCCTTCAGCAAGCCCCTGATGGGGTGAATTGGTATATCCAAGACCAAAAACTGTTAGTGGGGAATGAAGAACATATTTTCCAGCACCCTGCCGTTTTACAATTTTTTAGAGTCATCATTCAAAATCGAGGATTGATAGACCAAGAGTTTGGTGATTTAGTGACGAGTTTAGT
>Ga0181346_1000403_pt1 | contig 18668 bp, 2 predicted proteins | sample Su13VDMM15DN_FD_130100 | JGI IMG/M metagenome (GOLD analysis project Ga0181346, IMG submission 130100) | Freshwater viral communities from Lake Michigan, USA - Su13.VD.MM15.D.N | ecosystem: Environmental > Aquatic > Freshwater > Lake | place: USA: Michigan | collected 2013-07-15 | reverse complement strand
CTGTGAGCCCAGTAAAGATTGGTCCCACAAATACCAGGCTCAGTGCGTTTTGTTGTGCAGTATCGTTCCAGGTAGTAACAGCAACAACGTCGTCAATATTGAGTGCAGACACAATCTGCAATGATTGACCAACTACTGCAAAGTCTGCTTCAGTGTTCACTGTGATTAAAATTCTTGATCCGCTGGCAGGTGGTGATGTAAACACAACTTGTCGTCCGGGTGTGTTTGAACCTGTCCAGTTTGTGACGCTGTATGAGCCCACGGTTGCACCCACGCTTTGAACCTGCAGGATGTTGTCAACCCAGACCACAACGTCTGTGGGAGCATTGATAATGTTTTGTTGATATCCACCTCGTTGCGGCAGTCCAAAGCTCACACTTGAATCATCACCCAACCATTCAATGCCCTCTGCTGGCTGCAGACGCAGTCCGTTGCGAGTAACAATCATGTTGACTGAATTGGTGCCGCCTGCACTGTTGGTCAGGGTGAATATTTTTGTAGTGGCTTGTGAAGGTGTGACCACAAAATACTGCACCTGTGGTGTGCTCCAGCTGTAGGAAACCGTTGCTTTTCCTGTGCCGCTGCCAATGCCGGTTGCAGTAAACACAGTGCCCACAGTGTTTGCCGCAGCACCCACAGCAACAAAGTTGGTGGTGCCCACAATAGAAATAGTGTACTGTTGACCAATTACAAAATAGCCAGCTACTACAGTGGTCAAGCCCAAAGCAGTTAACGAAATACCTGCTCCGGGGCCGGGACTAGAGCCAAGATCCACTTGTGATTCCAGTGTGGGCACAAACAGCAACCAGTATGCCACATCAGTAATGGCCACACCCTGTGGTACTGCCTGGATTGCTCGATAGTAGTTGCCACTGTTGTTGACCACGTCTAGTTTGGCATAGGTGCCAAGAACATTCCAGTTAGCACTGTCTATATATGGTTCCCAGGTAACTCCGCTGATGGCTTCACCGTTGACAAACACAGCCATGATATTGATTTCTGCGCTGTTGACCGGAATAACAACTGTTTGCCCAGTAGTACTACCTGCATAGTTGGCACGATACAATTGATTGCTGCCACCTAGTTCGTACACACTGATGTTGATACCATCGCCGTCAGCCACTGTCAGCAGAGTAATTGTTTGATCTTCCCACTCAACTGAATAGTCTACACCGCTGGCAAGATCTCGTCCGGTAGTTTGATTGCTGACCAGAATCTGTACCGGATGCTCGACTACTCCGGCCCAGCTGTAGACATCGGTGACTGCTGCTTCATAGGTGTAGCGTATGCTGGTTATCTGGAATCCATGTCCATCACGGTTCCAGTCTGCGCCCGGACGAGTATACACTCGCATGTCTAGTGTGTCAAATTCAGCACCGTTGACCAATTCTTCAGGAGAATGTCCTTCGTACAGTCCAATAAACTCACCACCCGCAACATTGATGTCAGTGGGCAAGGTACCCAAGGTTAGATCTGTAAACTCGCTGGTGTAGTCTGCATCCACTGCCAAGGGATCGCGCAGGAAGTAGTCGCCGTAAACTTGTACGCCAGGATAGTCGACTCCATCAATCAAGAGTGGTAATTCAAGTCCAGGTTGATTAACTCCCGGAACATACAAGCCCATGGTACGATCAACACCTGTTAAGCCATAAGGTCCAGTGCCGTAGTTGAACGTGGCAGCATTGACCAGAGTCCAGTCTTCAAGATTGAATGTTGGTCCCACAACCGCAGTACTGGTACTGCTGGCAGCTTGCCATACACGGTCATCGTAACGAACCAACTCACCGTCTTGATATGTTCCATTGGTGTTCCAGTCTCTCACGTCAGAGAAATACTGGAAGCGATCATAACGAATCACAGTACGGAAAGATCTTGTCAGGGCATAAGATTCTATAGTGGTCGGAACTGTGGCTGCATTGTATACCTGGCCACTGCCTTGGCCGTTTACCACAGCATAGTATTCTGCACCACTACCGTTACCGCCTGTGATTGTGATTGTGGGAGCGGCTCGATATCCAGATCCTGCTTGATCAATAGTAACTGCTACCACTTGGCCCAGACTGTTGATTACTGCTGTTCCGGTTGCTGTCACACCTGCATAGCTCAGGGCTGCTGTGCCATCTGCTTGTGATCCTGTAGTGAACAACGGAGCAATTGTTCCAGTAACGCCGCTGGAGGTTACTGTGTACAAATTATCAACGTAGAAGATTTGTTGTCCTGCTGTGATTGGGGTAGATACTGTCCATTCTGTACCAAATATCACAGCTGGTGGTGTGCTGTAGCCAGATCCTTGATTGACCATGAGAGTGCTGTCAACGCTCAACCAATGATTGTTGTACCATTGTGAATAAGGCCAGGTGTTCCAGATTGTGCTGGCAGCAGATGCGTCACTAGCAGCGTTGATACTTGAGTTAAACGCAGTACCGTGTTCGTATGGCAACAATATCGGGCTGATGTATTTTGGAATTTCCAGAGTTGTGTCATAGTAGGCCGGCACATCAAAGTCAGTCAAGTCGCCTTGAGAAATATCAAAACCAGTGTACTTGAGATTGAACTCGCGCACCTGCACATGGTATGGCTTGACTTCTTGAATGTAGTCACTCACAAATTCTTGATTGTCACGCACATAGTTTTGGTACGGCAACAGTTGACGAATTCTGTGATCCACGTCAATCAAGCTGGTTTTTACCAGCCACTCAGGTGCAGAGAATTCGCTCAACACAAAGTTAAACATCAGTACCAGAGCTCGATTGCGCTCAATGGCTAGATCATCAACAAACAGTTCTTGATTGATGGCTTGTATAATCTTGCGGGTTTCTGTTACAGGTTCTTGATCATAGTATTGTGCATCAAACACTTCGATATCAAATCCAAAACGTCCCACAGCATAGTCCCAGAGTTCACTGGAGAATGCAATTGTGCCATCTTGTAGGCCCACACGTTCATAACCAAGGTCAGTCAACAGATATATTTCATATTTGCCTTGTGCATTGGCTGTGACCTTGACACTGCTGCCCACAGGCACATTGATTGCGCCCAGAGCAGAGTACGTTACCACTTGTGTTGTAATTTTGGTACTGGAATTGTAGCCCGGACGATACCAGTCAATGTAACTCCAGTAGTCTGGGGTATTGTATCCTTGTACGCGAGTAAGAATCAATACTCGAACACCAGGAGTGGTATCGCTGGCCGACACAGTGTAAATTGTCCACAGTCCGCGATTGAGGCTGTCTGTTACCACCAGGTACCGGTAGCCCAGAGCCACAGTGTAGATATTCTGAAATCCCAGAATTTCCAGGTTGGCAACTCTCAGATTCCACAGCCCAGAGTTGGCAGTTGGTTCAGGTTCTGAAGAGTTCAACAGATTGAAACTACGGCTTTCGCTGATGGGATACTGTGCCAGCACTGTGTTGGCATGAGTCAGATAGTTGCGCAGTGCTTCAAAGCGGTCTGTAAACATTGACTGGCGTGGGCGGAATTGCACACCGTATTGTTCAGCTGGTCCTAGATTGGGATCTGGAACTTGGTTACCAAATGTGTCAACTCCGCAGAAACTGTCTTGTAGTTTGCGATACAGGTTGTCACTCAAGAATCCATTGGCACGATCTTGTGCAATTAATTCATATTCAGTATGCACGTTGTCATTGGTCAATTCTCGATCAAACTCAATACTGATCACAGTGTCACTGGCTTCAATGTAGTCCCCAGAATTGTACAACGCAATTGTACTGGCGTTGATTGGGGCCATGAAGGGGATGCCACTGGCCTTGGGATCAGCAATGTAACTGGCCACAGTGGATGCTGGCAGAGTCTTGTTGATTTTTGTGGATGTTGTGGTAATGCCGCGCACCCAGAAATAGTATTCTGTGGCAAACGTACCATCCTTGGTCAGTCGAGTGTTCACAGTGTAGGACAAAGACGACAACGGTGTGCCTTCTCCTGTGTAGTTAGCAGGAGCCACTGGGCTCACAATCCACTGATACACATCAACAACACTGCCTGGGAACAACTGACTCCAACGACGGCTGGCATACACAATGCTGTCTTGATTGGGGTCAATAAATCTTACTGACGAAATATCCCACCAAATTTCGCCCACATGATCTGTATTCCAGGTGGTGCCACGAATGTTTGTTGGTCCCACATTGTATGCTGCTGGATCAATTGCACCAATGTAGTCTATGTTCTGTCGTGCTGCACCAAGAATCTTGCCTTGCAGTGGATTGATAAAATCCAAGAACTCAGATGTTGCTCTGGTTACTCGATCGTACAAGAACACAGAGTTCAGCAATCTCACGTCTACCACAGGTTGTTGCTGTTCCAACACAGTCCAAGCAAGAGCACGAGTGGGATTTTCAAACACAAATACTGCGCCGAAATCTGCTGTGCTGTCTCCAGAATCATTCTTGGGGGCGCCGACCATGAGCACACCAGATGTGTAATTGACTGCTGTGCCAAACCCGTCCAGGGGCTGCACATTGCTGTTGGTAATTTGATCGCCAAACACAAATTTGCCTGGATTGTTTATGTTGGATGTTGAGCTAGGCAAGTAATCGTATGTGTATACTGCGCCGCTTTGAGTGATCACAGTAAAGAACACTGTGCTGCCAGCGTCAAATATTGTGGTGCCATCATCAAACACAGTTTCAAGATACAAGCTGCCTGTTGGCGCACCAACCACAAGGTTAATTGCACTGTTGTCTATACCAACACTGGAACCAAACCCGCTGAATTCTACTGGGTAAGGACTGAGAATAGTTTGTGTCCATGCATATGTATCAAACCCCAAGGTAGTAAATGTTGTTCCAACTGTGCCGGGTGCTACGGTAACTTTGTCTAGAGCTGCGGCTGCTGCCGAGTTCTTGACTCCAATGGTCAAATATCCAGTGGCGTCAACTGTGGCCAACACATTGGGTACCGTCACATTGATCTGTGCAGCAAGAGCACGTACTTCCACGCTGGCTGCAACTGTGGTAGTCGACACCACAGTCCAATAAGCAGTGTTGGTTATCAATGTTGACACTGGTACAGCCTGGGCTGCCACATAAATTGTAGTGGTTGTGGTCACAGCATTGTAGACCACTGTGTTTTTGTCGTAGGTTACAGAGTTGGACCAAGCCGCAGGAACCACAACATCCATGTCATTGATACGAATAGTATTGCCGCTGGTGAGATTTGCATTGGCCACTGTGTTGGTAATTGTGCCATAGATTTTGCTTTGATTTACAAAACGTTCAACCACACCACCTTTGTAGATTTGCACACTGCTTTGAGGCTCGCCTATGTACAAACTGCAATTGTTGGCACAAAGGTCTAGTGCCTGGCCAAAGTTTGAAAAATCTGCTACTGTCTGTTGATCAACTTGTTGTAGTTGTTGGAACTGGTTGGTTTCAATTTCAATTATGTCACCAATCTGCAGATCAGCATTGATAGTCACCACATCACCAGCAATGGTGAATGAGTTGGCTGCATTGATCACGCTGTCGGTTTGATTGATCAAGAATTGATTGTTCACAATCACACTAACAGGACCAGTTGGGGTACCACCTAACACTGTGAATGTGATGCTGGATGTGTCTGTGCCGTAGATGAATCGTTGTACATTGCGATCAAACACATACACTGTGCCTGCTTCGGCTAGAGCATCAATGGTACGGTACGGTGCACCAATCATGACCTGACGACCATCTGTGCTGCACGATACTGACTGTCCAAATCTATCACCGGCAGTGAGTCCACCTGTGACCGAGGCGGTGTCAATGGTGTCTACATATTCAAAATAGCTGCCAGCAAATGCTACCACAACGTCAGTTGATATACGTGCAGTAATAAATGTTACTGTGGTACCTGAAAACGTGTAGTCAATATTGGGACGCCATAGATCTTCGTTGACCTTGATACTGAACGAATATATGCTGTCGACAGTGAACAAGCCCACGCTATTTCCACTTGCATCAGTGTCATTGGCCAAGTTGAATGTTGCGTCATTGTAGGGAATCTGGAAGCTGTTGTATCTTGCAAATTCAATTAGTACCGAAGCTAAAACTGTTCCTGTGCCTGTGCCCGCTGCTGTGGCCACAAATTCAACACCAATTGTATTGCTGGCTGCACCAATTAGAGTGTAATTGGTATCACCAACTGTTAAAATTGTGTAGATTTCCCCGGGTACAATTGCTGTTGCTGTAAACACACCTGGTGGTGTTGTAAGTCTTACTTCACTGAAGTTATTAACAATAGTATAAGTTGCGCCGTAAGTTTGAATTTGTCCATTAAAGGTCACTTTCAATTGGCTGTTGTTATTAACTTGTATCTTGGAGTTTATATTATAAACTGTGGTTGCGCCGTCGGCCGTGGTCTTGATTGATTGATTTTCCCAGTCAACCCGACCATATGCATGAACTGAATTCAATCCAGGTGCGCCAATATACATCCAACGTTCGTCGAGACTCACAACCACTGAGTAGCCAAATTCTCCTGCGCCTGTGAGCAATGTGCCATAACCAGAGGGCTGTGTCAACAGTTGCCATTGTGCATAAGGAATAACTCCGGGCTGGCCCAGTGCTGGATCACGATATATCACAGAGACATATCCATTATTGGCTTGGCTGCCTGCTCCTAGACTCTTGCTGGCGCCAGCTGCGGCCCAGGTTTGATTTCCAAAGTCCACAGCATTACCGTATCCGCGCACACCGGGCACATCCAGGGTTAGTATACCATCCCCGCTAGATATTGGGCTTACGGGGCTGTATTGATCGCCATAGTTCTTGACATACACATACACTGCACCTGTTTCGGTTCCTGATCCAAATCCATATTTGGGACTACCTACCAAGGCGGCCAGGCGATTCTGTGCCTGAGCAATGCTGACACCATATTGTTCGCCTGCATCCAGCAGCACAGGGTTCAATTCCACAACATCCGAGAATACCGAATTCTTTTGCAGCACTTGCCATAGCCCGTCTCCGTTGTCGTCTACCCAGACCTTGGCGCCGGGCAAGATGTTGTTGGCATAAGGTAAATTGAGCACATCGCTGGCCTGTGCCACACGCATGGTCTTGAGTGTGAATCCCAGCCCTGTGCCATTGGCCACAACTCTGTCACCAGTGAATGCAAACGCAATGTTCACTGTGGTCAAATTGGCCACACTTAACACCTGGTAAACTCCGTTGATCTCTATGTCAAAGAACTTGATGATCAGTTTGTCGCCAGCGGCAAGACCGTGTTGAGTACTGAAAATTACTCTGCTGGTACCGTCTAGGTTGTCGCAAACGTGCTGTATGATTCCAGGCACAGCCTGGGCACGATAGATGTTCCAGTCGTAGTTGTTAATCTTGGCTACCCAGACACTGGTACCAACTTTGATTGAGTCAATGTTGGCGCTCAAGCTGGCAGAATCCACAATGTCAAACACTGTGATATCAGCATCATCCAGGTTCACATAGCCGGCAGTGGGCAGGCCAATGTCAGTGGGCAGAGTGGTGGTGGTTGGTAAAATGTCAGTGCTGGTCAACTTGTAGCTTTGACGCCACACATCACTTAGCAAGATTTGTTGGTCAGCTTCGCTAACTTGTTGTGGTACTACCACTTGCACTAGACTAGGGTTGGCATCAAGCAATGCACGGTTTAATCGCAGTTCAAAAAAGCTGCGGTTAGCGTTGGCACCGTATACAGCACGTTGGACTGCCCAGTTTTCATAGATGTCATAGTCAGCAGCTTCTTTGCCCAGGTTGGCCTGTTTGAACAATTCAGCAGATAAAATTGTGCCTTTTGAGCCTAAGAATTGACGGTACACATTGACCTGACTCACGTCGTCAAGATTCAGCGCCGCCATGTACTGTCGTGGATGAAAACCAATCAGGCCGTAGCTGAGTAAATCGTTGTCAGTTTCAATATTGGCTGCATTGATGTCGTAGCTGTTGGCCAATTGATTTGCTTTGTTGGCCAGATTAGGTAACAATCCCAGCTCAGTTTGTGTGTAATCGCTTTGAGTCCAGACATCAAAATCAAATGTTTCTGACGGTTGTACAATTTTTAGTGCAGACCAATAGACATTTTTATATTTGACAATCTGACCTTTGGTATACACTCGCAAACCGGTCCATTCTTCTACATTGTCTTGGTTGAGAATAAAGCCCGGGGCATCAACCGACCCATTCCAGTCACCGCTGGTCACAGCCACAAGATTCAGTCTGCTTTGTCTTGCTCCAGTGGTCGGATCGTATATGAGATCACCAAACACACTTTGATTGCTCAGCACAATCATGTGTTCATAATTGGTAAAGCGCATGTTGATAAAGCTGATACTCTGAGTACTCAAGGGTTCAATACTAAAGGAGTTGCCCAGGCGTACAACATTTAGAGTTCGAGTGGGAAGTTCTCTGGAATTTTGATCCAACAGCAAGTTTTCAGTGGTCTCTGTTCGTATACTGTCAACCACAGCCTGTGCTTTAGTCACACTGAGTTTACTTGCCAAGGGATTGATGTTGATAATGGCATCTGTGTCCCAGCCTTGTTGGCTCCAGTACAAGAATTCGTTGACCATTCTTGGCCAGTCTAGCACATAACCATTGGCCATGTTGTCAAACGCAAGCCCTTGTTGCTCGAGCAGTTTACCATAGCTCAACAAGAAGTCTGCTACACTGGTTTCATTGCTGAACACAAATCCATATGGTACTTGTGTTACAGTATCAGTATAAAATGTTGGTACACGAACTGTGATGCCACCCGAACTGTATGTTTGTAACTTGCCGTTGGGATAACTTTGCAGCACCTTAAAATATGGCTGTGCATTGCCGTACCCAAACACAGCATATCCGCCTGTGACTTTTTGTACAGCTACGCTGGAGTAAATGATCTGATCAAAAGGCTGATTCTTGTACAACAGGATATCGTAGCTTTCGTCAGGAATCATCAAGGCGGTGTTGGTTGAATTGGGGCTGGACTTTTCAGTAAACAACTTGATGTATTGTTTGTCTGAGAAAGATGCCATGCGATAGCACAGTCTTACATCTAGACTCTTGAGATCAGCTGTTAGTAGTTTGGTTGAATCAACTCCGGTCTGGCGATTGTAATCGACCAACCAGTTGATGTAACTGGCTTTTGACACACCGTCGCCATATACTTCTACGCCGTTGGCATCCAGTCGGTAACGATCGTTGTAGAGATACTGTTGATAGTCTTCGTTGTAGCGATACAAATCACGATCAGCAAACAACGCAAAGAATTTTGCAGGGCGTGTTACTGCCAACATGTGCATGACCGAGAATGGATATGAGCTGGAATTCCACCATGATGCTTCCACCGGGCCGCCATCGCCAAGAGTCCAGCTCTTGACAAATTCTGTAGCTGGATTGTAGTTTGGAGGCAATGCACCCACAACACTGTTGAGTGGACTTAGTAATTCACCTTCAGATCCTGTGGGGATTACGGGCAACATGCTGGGGTATGGACCTGAGCCATACTTTTCAAACCAGATGCCTTCACGCTTGGGTCCGGCTACCAGGCTAGCAGCTCTGGCAAACTCAGGTTTGAAGTATGGTGTGATAGGATCAGCAACATAACCGGCTGCCAGGTCATCCCACAACACCAAGTTATCACTGGTATAAGGTGCAGGGCCATAGGTATCTTGCCACCATGTGGGTTCTACGCTGATGCCCAGCATTTCCCAGGGAGTCAAACTTGGTTGTTGAGTATCGTAGTAGTATCGATAGATACCGCGCCAGGCGCCCAGCAAATTTTGTTTGTCCAGTCGACTTTGTGCCCGGCTATAGTTCCAGGTGAGTTCGTTGTTGGCTCTGTAATTTTGTTGGCCGTAGTCTAACCGGTTCCAGCCACAATAGCTCAAAAAGTCACTAGCAAAAATAGTATTGATTTCTTCGAAGCTGTAACCAGTTGAACGAAACTGGCCGGGCAACACATCTTCTACTACAAGTGGTACTGGGTTTCCGTCCAGTTTGAGATTGTTGTAAATTCTTGTTTCAAATTCCAACAACACCGCATCACGGATATCACCAAACACTGGAGTGGTACTACCGTCGTGTCCCAGTACAAAATTACTGGTACCGTTACTGGTCACTTGCGGTATAACTGCTGGTTTCCAGGCCGGATACAAACCAAGTTTGGTTGGCGTGTTGGGTACAAATGAGCCGTATGTGGCCGAGTATTCATTGATGGTAACTACATCACCAATGGTCAAAGTACTCAGTATTGTGATGCGTGGACCGTCAATGGCCACCGTGTAATCAACTCCACGAGTCAACAGTTGATCATTTAGATATACCAGCAAGCCAAGATAATTTGCTGAAGTGTAATTGTACACCTGCACAGTATCAAATACTTGAGTGGTAATAAAACTCACAGTGTAGGCGTTGCTGTCTGTGATAACTCCAGCAGGCAACATGTCACTCCAGTAAAACGGTTGATTATCAAGTTTGCCCAGTGTCACTGACTGCATGGCAGTATCCAGCACCTGTGCTGTGGTGTCAAATCCAATGTTCTGAGACAGCACAGCGTCCAGCAATTGTGCTTTGAACTTGATATACTCGCGGCTGTTGTATTGCAACGACGCAAAAATATTGTATTCAGGGCTGCGCATAAAGTAGCCGGCCAGAGTCAGCGGCGCACTTTGTTGCAGAATCACCAGACCGTAAGGAACAATGTCTCCAAGATCTCTAGTGTTGTTGGCACCGTTGACTGGTCCACTCAAGGTTGTCAAGTTTTCGCAAATACTCTGATAGTGTGTGCGAATTGTGCCCAGGGTGAATGAGCTTGAGTTAGCATTGAGCGGATTTGATTCAAGGTTGTTGGGCACTTGATAAAATGCCACCTTGCTGGTTTGATCACTCAGCACCAGCACCTCAATAATATCTCCAAGAACATACGTGCCCAACAATGTGATTGTGGTACTGTCTGCTGTGGTCACATAAGAGTATGTTGAAGGATCCTGAAATATGCTACCAACATATATTTTAATAACTGGAACAGCAATAGAAGTTTGTACAATTGGCTCTACATCAAGTTTAAGTGTGGTAGCAGCATAAGAGAACTTAAATTGCTGATAGATTTGCTGCTCTACTGCTGCGGTTTTCCATCCAATCAGTTTGTTGTATGTCAAGCGAGAGTCATATTCTCTAGCTGAACCTGAACTGATGTCGTTGGTCACACTCACATTGTCCACAACATACAAGAATGTATCCAGGTACAAGTTGTTGTCAAATACAATATCACCAACGTTGTTAATATTCAAATATTGTAATGGAAATTGCAATACTGGATCTAGTACAGAGGTGTTACCCACAGCATAGCTAAACAATTTACTGCCGCTAAATGTGGTTGACTGATACTTGACACCATCACCAAAGCTGACTCCGTCAACGTCATAGATATTGTACAACGGAGCCTGTTGAACCGCAATTTTTTGTTGTGCTTGGGTCCATACTGCTCCATCATACCAAAAAGTCAATCCAGCTAAAGTAGTGCCACTAATACAAACAACTGCTTGGTCCAGTAGTACGTCTCCATCCTGAGCCAGCGTTAATACAATAATAGGTTCTGGAATTAGTGGTGGCACAGTGTCGGGTGTAACAAAACTTACAACATAAATTTTATCTCGAACAGCACTGTCTTGATCTGCTGCAAATATTACTCGTGTGCCTTCAACAAAAGTGTAGCCATCAACACTGTAACTGGTCGAGCCTTCAATATTTGAAAATGCATCAGTTTCTTCAAAGTCAAAAATGTCCACAGGTGCTTTGCCTTGTGTGCCCATGTTCCAGAGTCTAATACCTGGACGAAACTGAACAATTGGTCGTTTGGCACGGTAGTTGTTGTCAAATACCGCAATGGTCTTGTTGTAGGCTGCTGTGGCATTGATAACATCAACGTGGAACCAGCGGTTGCTTCGTGTCCATGCATTTAGATCCTTGCTGGCACGATCAATTGTGAGATAATCTAAGTTATCAGGTTCTACGAGTGCTGTACCAGCGTCTGCATCTTGAACATAAAGCTCAGGTGTAACAAAGTCTGTGACTGGTAAAAGTTCAATTGCTGTACCTACCCCAGACACATAGTATTCTCGATTGCTGATGGCAATACTGCTCATGGTGCCTGTGCCGCTGGCAAGAGTCACAGCCGTGCTACCGTACTGAATTGCACTCACCGTAAACTTTGTGCCGTTGGCAGCAATTGACCGCACATAATAGGTGGTACCTGCATTCAGTCCACCAAGTGTGGGGCTCACAAAAACCACAGCCTGACCAACATATAGATCAGTGCTTGACGGGCTGGTAATATAGTTGGTTCCTGCTTCAGTTTGAGTACAGGTGAATGTAGTTGTACCAGAGGCGTAACTGGTTGGAACAACATCACCAGTAAATCTTACTTTGAGACCGTTGGTAAATTTAACACCATTTGGTGAAGTGTAATCTTTACGGCCAATAATTTCATCTACATCTATGGTGTTGCTGCTGGTTTGATCTAGAAGTTTAATTTCTCCAAATATTTCTGGATCAGTACCATCTTGATAGTACAAGGTATTTTGTACTGCACTTAACAAGGGTATTTGTTGGAATTCACCTGTAGAATCCTTGTACCACTGCGTACTACTGTAGGTAGTACCATTGGAGATTGTGAATTTTTGCAAGGGAGCAATGTCAGCAATCTTGTTCAGTTGAATATAGGTTACTCCAGCAATATCCACATAGGTGATTTGATATTTTTGATATCGTTGATCTGGAGCAATGTCTATGGTAAGATCAAATGGTATGCTGTCATAGCTGCCGTTTAAGCTGTTGTTGGCAGGGTCTTGAACCAAGGGATCAAAGAAACTGGTGCGATACCATCCACCATCTTGTGCGTCCACAACTGGACTTGTGAAGATAATAGTACGGCTGTTGAGGTTGGTGTTGCCGTCGATGCCGCCATAGGTGGCTATAAATTCATTCACTGGCTGATTGTTGATTTGTGCAAACTGCATGTCAGTCAGCAGGTCAACGGTACCAATGTTGGTAAGATTGTAGTAGAAATCTTGGGCTGTTTTTAGAGGCACGTTGAACACCACAGTTCCAAGATCTTCACCGTTGTTGACCACGCCTAGCACATCTCTTGAACTGATGTTGGGGGTAGATGTTACTGCGCCCGAAACACCGGGTGTTGACTGAATCCAGAATCCTGGACCTGTACCTGGCGTAGAATTGACAATATTCAATGTGCCTTGCATCAACACTTGATTTTCTGAAGCATAGTACAGAGTATCTGGGGCGTCTTGCGGCACGGTAAATGTGACCAAGCCAGTTGTGGCACCGTTGCGAGTCACTCCTGAGCTGTATAGTTCGCCAAGGCCTGTAACAGGTTCAGTCTTGATATAGAATGGAAATACACCATTCAAGGTCAAGTTGAATACGTAGGTGTTGCCACGAGCAAGAGTCAGGGTGGGATTGTTTTGAAAATCAATCACATAAGCACCAACACCAGAATTACGAACTCGATAGTTTACAGTTTCCTTGGCATTTTGTGACACTTGAAAAGTGTAGCTGCCGCCACGTACCAGTTGAATAATTGGATCTGTGCCAGTAATTCCAGAAAAGTTGTAAACACCATTTTCTCTTGTGACTACAAAATTATCAGTGATTGGAATGCCAACAGACGCAACATCAACTGCCGCAGGGCCTGCCGGAACCCAAAAATATTGACTAAAGTTTACGAATGCATCAAAGTCAACAAACGGATCCCAGGTATAGTATTCGCTTGAATACAGTCTATCAGGGCGCGATCCTGCGCCGCCCTGAAAGGTCACAGCATCATTGAGACCTGGATATGTTATGACATCCTTGATTGTGTCTGTGTCTGGCTCCAGACTCACAACACCGGGCTCTAACTGATAGTCAGCTCTGGTTGTAGTTGGCTCAATTACATATCGGTCGTTGGGATTGACACCTGGACCTACTGTGCGGCCAATAAACCCTTGTGTTTTTTTAAAGTTGGGCTCTTGAATCAGTTGATCAAGGGTAGCTGCCAGGAACTGCTTGTTGGCGTCAGTTTGAAATATTTCAGGAAGAAAATCTACACTACGAACATTAGCCATTAAATTACTCCGCTACCAGGGGCAGTACGCAGATTGGTACTGGTAAGTGCTTCAATCACATCAACATTGTTGATGGTTGCGCCATTGACAAATATTTCGTTGGGGGCTGAACGTATTTCGTACAGGTCACCAAAGTATTTTTGTGTGTCAAGCGGTACCAAGACCACTGAGCTAACTATTGTTCCAAGTGTTCTATGCAAGTATGCCGCCAATTCTGAGAAGTAAAAAGTATCGCCAAAGTTCCATTTGTCAATGGAAAAATATGTGTTCATGGCTGCTACCACTGCGCTTTTGATTTCGCTAGTGCTGGCCGTGCTGTTGGATGCACGTATGACCTTGATAGTGGCTCGCAGATTGGACGCGGCTTTTTCACCAAACAAGGGTTTGAACACCACTGAATTCAACACAATGTTGTCGCTCAACATTTTGTAATCTTGTAGTTTTTGATATGCTGTTGACAGTTCGTCGATGCTGGGCACATCTGGCTCAATCACTGTGCCTGTGGTGTCACGAATCCAGTTCTGGTATGCTGTGTAGTATGCCAGAGTCACCACATACAAGTCAATGATATTGGTTGTGCCTGGATCAATTCTGCTGGTCAGTGGACTGTTGTGACGGTATTGATAATACAAATCTTGACGCCCTGTTCTAACCGTCCATTCATCTGACACGTTGACAAGTGTTCGCAATCCTGTGGTGCCGATGCTGAGTTGATAGAAGGCCTGATCAGTATAGGCGTAGAATATTTGTCCCGGACTCCAGGCCAATTTGACCAATTCAATATCGTCCAAGGTGGCATAGTCACTGGTCACACGACCAGATTCTACCAGCAGGTATCTTTGTAGATTGTCAAAGTCCACGGTCTGCTGTAGGTATATGTATTTTTGAGTGCTGTCTACTGTGGGTGCCACAATCTCAGAGAAAAAGTCTGGGTTATCTGGCACACCATCGTTGTCGCTGTCACGGAATCCTACCAGGACCTGGAAGTCATCAACATAGCCGTCACTCTCAACTGGTTGTCCAGTTATGGTCATGAAGATGTCGCCAGGCAAATGATCAGTAGAATCAGGTTGTGTGTTTACTGCCAGGCAGTTGATGTAGTCTTTGATCACAGTGCCTGATCGACTGTCGTACACCTGTGCGCCATCATAGAAGAAGAAACGAGTTTGCAGTACTGATCCAAAGTAGTAGGCCAGTCCACGGAACGTGATTGTGTAGTTTTGATTTTGCACCACAAACTTCACCAACCAAGATGAGTCTGAATTTATGCCATTAGTATTTCCTGCATTACCGTTTTGAGGAGAGTTTGCCGCTGGGCTTTCAGGAATTTGTGCCCACGTTGCGTTGTCTCCATTAGACTGTGTGCTGTATAAGTTTGTGCTAGTGATTAGATACCACGAATATGGGGTACCTGTGATATCTCCGTTGTTGTCATAGCCAATACCAAAGTTGCGATTCAACAAAATTTGTTCAGCTATGGCCTGCTCCAGGCTGAATGGCAGGTCTGTCACAAACAACGGAATAATAGTGTCTACCAGTGCGCCCGAAGGTACAAAATTGTTGAGTGCAACTGGTCCTGAACCAGAACTCAAGTTGCCCAGGCCGTTGTTGTAGCCGTCGCCTTGTATGCTCAATGGACTGGCCCAGATTTCCAGTGTTTCGTCAGCGCGACTTGGTGTGCCCTGTTGCAACTTGTTGTTGCTGTCAAAGTAATAGCCTGATGGTGCAACAAATTTGATCAAGCTGCCCACAGCCACATATTTGAATGCTGTGGTGGTTGTGGAGCCAACTGGAATTGGTGTTCCGTTGGGCCAGGTGGCTGATGTTATTGCGTTTCTAAAATAACCTGTGGTCTCATTGGCCAGTGTGGTGCTCTGATTCCAGGTGGCACCGGTGACCCAGGTGGTTGATCCGTATGTGGGCAGGGTGGTTGCGGTGACTCTGGGAAAGTTCTCATAGTAAAACTGCCGCATGGTGGTTTCACCAATGCCGGGCTGTACCTGGTTGGTGACCACATCTGCAATTTCATTTCTGTTGGTATAGGCAAACAAGATGGTGGGCAGAATATTCTGTTCCCATAGTCCACCGTCGCTGCCAAAGGTATTGGTACTGGAATATTTTCCTGTGTTATCTACTAGATCAAGATAACGACTGGTACCAATTGACGCACGGTTCAGAGCCTTGCTTTTCACAATTGAATTGTATTGTGTGTAAGGAAACAGGTTGTAGTCCTCACCGTTGACCATGCGGTCTTGTGTGTAGTATCTAGCAGGCGCACGTTGCTTGATAGCATCAATGCTTTCACGTGCCTGACTGTTGCTGACAGGTCTTGTGATACCACAAGTAAATGTCATGGTCTCAAGGTTGCCGTCACGACTGATATAACTGATGGGAACAGTCACAGCCTGCATTTCTTCAGGATTGATAATGTATTGCAAGCCGTTGGATGCACGAACATATGCACGATATGTCCCCACTGGAATTTCTGAGAACACACCGTCACCAAACACCATGGTGATTTGGTCATTGGTTCTGGATGTCACTGTGTAGATTGGGCGCAGTGAGGTGCCCACTTGTTCTGCGGCAGCGGCATAGATGTTTTCGGTATAGGCCCATTCACGACTCACACTGCCCACGTTGTCCAACTGGAACAACCAACGGTCTTCGTTGTTGACGCCCTCAATGTTGATGTTTACTGTGCGATTTGATACTTTTTCAGCCAGGTTGAAGTCTTGGTTTTGCAGCACGCCTTGCTTGAACATAAAGAAGTAGCCAGTATTGGCTGACTGGAATCCCAGTTGATCATTGCGGAACAAGATGTTGAATGGTTGGTTGGCTCTTGGTGGAGGCTCATATAGATATGTGGCACCCACAGATGTTGAGCTCATGGCCTCAAAAGGCATGGTAACACCATCAACCACAGCGGTGTAAGGCACTATGGGCAAGAATCCTGGCACCAGGTTAACTGCATATTCATCTGTGCGCACACCCAGAATAGTCTGGCGGTTGCCTGGACGGCCCACACGCTGAGTGTCTACTAGGCTGCTGTTGATGATTGTGGTGAACTGTTCTTGCCAGTCAGGATTGGTTGGATCAGACCAGTTCACAGTGATGTTGGAAAGATTTACACCTTGATAGTCCACAACATTTTCTGTTGTGGTTACTGAGAATACCTTGAGTAGGCCTTGTGCTGCTATGTTGCGCTTGGCGGTGTAGCTTACTAGATTGGCCAGACGAGTGACACTGTCTCTGCGTTCAGCAGTGTCCATGTAATTTTCACGAGTGTTTAGGTCGGTACGGAAAGCAAGAGCCTGTCCCATGAACGCAATAACGTCCAGCAGGGCAATGTATTCTGAACTTTCAATGTAGTCATTGAATGTTTCTGGATAGTACAAGCGCAAGTAATCAACAAAACTCTTGCGAAGAGTTTCAAAGTCGTAGCTCTGGAAGTCTGCTTCGCGATAGGTTTGATAGATCTGTTTCCAGTCCTCAACACCAAATATCGCTGTTTGTCTAGTTGTTTTTGCCATTCTTAATACGCCTCTATTGTTTATTTAGCGGCAACAAAAACGGCTTAGTTATACATAGGAGGCGTTGCGCTGTTGCAGATCAAAGAAAATACTCAGCCGCTCGGCATCGGTAGACGGGGTCACAGTGAGCTCTACCTGAATCAGGATACCATTTTCTTGTGGGAAGGTCACAACTTCGCTGATGAAAATTCTTGGGTCGCCGCCTGCCACACGTTGCACTTCTCGCTCTATTGCCTGCTGTGATGCTTCCACTTGATTTTCAAACAAAAAGTCCCAGAGCACTGTACCGTAACCTGGGCGGCCAGGTAACTGACCTTGACGTATGTTGAACGCATTCAGCAGGTCACGTTTGATCAGTTCAAAATCTGTAAGAGTAAACTTTTTGTATTGCCCCTGAGTGTTGAAGCCAATGAATTTTTGTGCCATAGTGTATTTACCGGTGCTTATGCATTGCGACCTTCAATTTTGAACTGCAATTGATTAATCCGTTGTTTTAGATCTTTGCTGAGTTTTACAACTTCAAGTGTGTTGGTATCCAATTCCTTGCCGTCGGCAGTGGTTTTTTGTGCCAGGATGCCTGCCTTGAATTGCGCCAATACATACTCTGCTATTTTTGGAACCACAGTTGTAACATAGTTATTTTCTGCCGCTTGATATTCAGCGTTGACTGCTGCCCATTCACTTTCTTTTATTGTCTGTTGATTTTCCAGAGCCGCAACTTTGCTAACAAAACTAGTCAAGAAAGCTGTACGAGCTTTGGTCAGTGCAACTACAGTTTTTAATGCTGATTGTGCTGTTGCTTGTGCCGCAGGATCAGCTGCGGTTGGTGTACCATAGTTGACTGGCGGTATTTTATCGTTGCCTGCAATACGACTGCTGGCAGCATCCACTGTGGCTCTACTCACAGTGTCAGTTGATGGAATAGGTATCTGCATGTCTTTGAAAGTGTCTGGTATTTTGGTTGCAACGGCATTGACTGCAAATGCGCCATCGCGGACTGCGGTGTTCATGGCTGCTTTGACTGCACCTGTTGCGTCTCCGGGTATGGGCAGGCCTTT
>Ga0181346_1000402_pt1 | contig 18671 bp, 12 predicted proteins | sample Su13VDMM15DN_FD_130100 | JGI IMG/M metagenome (GOLD analysis project Ga0181346, IMG submission 130100) | Freshwater viral communities from Lake Michigan, USA - Su13.VD.MM15.D.N | ecosystem: Environmental > Aquatic > Freshwater > Lake | place: USA: Michigan | collected 2013-07-15 | reverse complement strand
TATTATTATCAACCACACAATAAGATGACTATTCGGTCTTTTTCTGACTATATAGAAATTGGTAGTATTACAAATATTGCTGATGTTCCGGATTATTCATATTTCTCAACAACCTATAATTCATTTATTTGGAGGGACTTATATACCTATGGATTTAAGGATGGTAGTGGTAATGGTGTTGACTACCCATTTTTAAATGAAAAACATTATCCATATAGTAATTATATTTTTAGAATAATACCTGAAGGAACTAATTATATAGAAAGTGTATTAAATAATTATGCTACTCTTTTTGGAGCGGCACAACCAATAACTGACGATTGTGAATAATAATAGTTATAAATTTACCTTACCAAAAGGTGACGACAAATATATCAACATACCAATTGAAATTAAATGGGATTTTCTTGGTCAAGACGATGCTGTTGAAGAATATCAACAAAATGTAGTTGAGCAGGTTATTGGGTTCCCTGGTGACTTTGAGGTGTTAAGATTTGCTCACGCACCTTATAGTAGTGACACTAAAACAGACATTAAATATGATTTTCATTTTTTTAGTTTTAATGGGGGTGTACCGGCAAATCCGTCAACCCAAGTTTTAACGTCCACCGCTATTAATTGGGTAACTAGTTACATTCCTGAAGGGTTTACAATGATTGATATATATTATTATGTAAAACCTTTTACAAAATCTTTTTTTAAATTGGATTTTTACGATACTAAGGATTCTATTACACAAACTAATTATTTTACGGTAATATTGCCGGTTCAACAAGGTTTTACAGTTACAGGTATAACTAGTTCATATAAACCCATAGTGGATATTAAAATTCCATCATTTAAATTAGATTATGTTGGGGACAAAGAAGGGTTCTTTTTATATTGGTTAAGAAACACAAAATTCTTAAATATTAGTAAATTTTATATGACAGCAAAATTCTTTGATGCTAGATTAGGGGTTTTTGTTAAAATGACAAACACCCCACAAAGCGCCATACCTTCAAAGTTTAGATTCAACCCTGAAGATTATTTCTACTATGAGGTTAGATTAAGTTATAATGAAAAAACATATGAAGTTTGGGATAATAATAATAGAGTTGGGACTACAAGTTCAATAAAATGGTATGAGTATATAAATCCATAATATGACAGAAAGAGATTATCATATTAAAATATCACCTGAATTTATTAGTGGAGACATTTTTAAAGTAAGATATAACGCAGGAACTATAACCGGAACCGGAATAGTTAATGAGTGTTGTATTATTCCTGCTGAGACCTTTAAAATTGATTTAACGGGGACATCTTACGTATATTCGTCAATGACGGAAGTATTGTCCGGTGGAACTAACACTACAAATTATTCAGAAGTTACTCATCAACTTGGAACATCATTATTAACCGGATTAACTATTCCAATATTATTAACAGAAACAGTTACCGATATTGGTTATTATTCTGTGTTTGACGGTATGGTATTACAGCAAAACACTATGTTAAATTTTATATTTTCAGGTATAACCAACACCAAAAACTGTTATTTTTATAATACGTCAGATATTGAATTTAAAAAATATTTGGAGTTTTCAACATACAAGATTGATTGGGGTGATGGTCAAGTTAGTGCGGTAACATCAACATCAATGTATCACAGTTATAGTAATTCAACTGCGTATACAATCACACTATCAGGTATGAGTCCTTGGGGTATAAATATAATAACAAAAACTATTAACACACCGTTCACAGGTGTAACAATTTCAAACCCCAAAGGAGTTGCAAATTTTAAACCAGCCGGAGGTAATTGGTCTAACACTTTATTGTCGTATGATTATATTTTTAGTGGGGATTCAACTTGTGATGCGACTTTAAATGATATTCATTTATTTAATCCAATTACAAATATTCCATTTTTAATTACAGGATATACAACATCTTCTTTAAGCGATTTGAAACAATATGGTACAACATTATATAAACCTGGTACTCAGGTAACAGGAAATACAGGTATGATTGGTACGTATTCGGGGGTTAGTTGGAATGGTTTATATACCGCCTATACAATTAATGATATTGATTACTATGATTATTCGGATGGAAAAACACTTTTTGTTGTAAAATCATCAGGATTAACGTCTGATATGTTAGTTTGTGGACCAATTGTAAAAAATGATTTATTAATGAACATAATTGACGAGGCAGAAGTGCAATCCAACATATTTATAGAACGAGGGAAGAACTCTGCACTTGAAAGAGTTGAAAGATTGGGTGAGGTTGACAACGTAGGAGATTTGGTCAAATACGGGTATAAATTTTTTAATGTAAATAATAGTATATAATATGGCTACAGGAACATATGGAACAATAAGACCGGCTGACGTAAGTCCGGAAGATGTTGAGATAATTTTAAATTATACACCATCAAGAGATGAAACAGATAATTTTGTGTTAACAAAGTTAAATTCACAATCTATTTTAAAACCTTACTATAATAATGATACCACAGGTGTTAATAATGGTATTGAAATATTAGGTGGTTTATATAATTTAACACTACCTGCAGAACAATTTAACCAAATTGGTATATATACAATATTTATTAGACCTGTTCAGATTAGAACAACAATATTAGATTGTGGAGTTCTATCTGCACTTCCCAATGTCAAAGGTTTGATTTTTGATTTAAATTCCGTTCCTGCAAATTATAGAAACAAATTTGTTAATCAAGGATTAGTGGGGTTTAGAATCGAATATTTGAATTCTGATGGTACTAAAATACCTAATTTTTTTAGAATTATTACCTCATCATTTTTTTGTGAACCGGTTGTTCAAAATTTAACAAACTCATCACAAAAAGCGATAAGATATAAATATAGTGATAATAATACTAATTTATTATTCTGTACTTTAACACCATCATCGGCACCAACAAACAAGCCAAATGCGACACCATACATTGGTCAACCAAATCAGAACGTGATTATTACTAATACATTCTTTAATCCAATTACGTTGGATATTGAAATTGGTGAACACGATTTCTCAACATTGGCGATTGCTCTTTATGGTAATCAAACCAAATCTATTGATGATGGTATCTACACATTATACGATAACGCTAATAACATATACAAACAATACAACTTATATGAAATTAGAGACCAATTTAATGAGTTATTATATGAGGTTAGACAAGATAGAGGAAATAATATAGATTTTAGTAAAAACTTTACAAATATAACACAATAATGGCGAATAATAATTTTACTTGTCCACCACAACCGGCAACAGGTGCGGGTACATTTTCTGATAATTTAGTTGGATTCCAACTTGTTGCGGGGGGTGGTTTAACGCAAGGTAATTTTGAGTTTACTAAAGGTATTACTGAAAAGTCAAATAGAACGTTTACTACGGGGGCATTTTCTAACCCTATTAATTTAGATGGTATGGGGGTTAACAGTGTTGCTCAATCAAGGGCGATATTTGAAAATAACTTTAAAGTTTATCCTAATTTTGATATAACTCAGGTAACTAATTTTACGACATATGGGTCAATGGTTAAGAGAATCTCAACCTCAGTTGAGACCATTATTAGTAAATACCCTGCTGCGTTAGAGGTTACCTTTATGGATGAAAATTATTTAACAGGAGCCACCGCCACAAATATTTTGTATAACCCAATAGATAATGAAACAAGTATTGATTTGAATATTTCAAGAATTAGAAATCCTTTTGATATTGATTTTACGGTTAATGCAACAAGAAATTTAGAGTTAAGAGAAATCCAAGTTTCTCCATTAAGAAATATGACTAATGAGTTCACCAAATACTCCTTATTTTTAGGTGGTATTGGTTATGACGTTACTCATATAATACCAACAACATCATTAACAACGGGAACTCTTACATTATATATAAATGGGGATGTTTTTTCGGGGTTAACCGAAACTTATGATGATTTGGTTATTAGACCAAATGATTACCAAGTTAATAGAGTTTTTAATGAAGATTTAGATGAAGTTCAAAGATTCTTATTAAATAGAAATGTTGTTCCAATTTATACGGCAACTTTTCAGGTACCAAATGAAAGTGATGATGGTTCATTTTATATTCAAAATAAATTAGTTACTTGGCCTTTGTATGGTAGTTGGAATTTAGATATTTTAACAAATTCTTTTACTACTTACCTTACAACATTAAATGAAATTAGTGTTAATTTTGATGGGTTTCAAACTAACCTTGTATCAAGGTTTTTAACGACAGATTCTATTAAAGAGTTTGACACGTCAGACCAAAAGGTTGAAAAGATACTACAAATATACGGTAGAAGTTTTGATGAAACAAAAAAATTCATCAATGGATTAGCGTATATGAATTCGGTTAATTATAACACCGGTAATGATATTCCGTCACAATTATTAAAGAATTTATCTCAAACATTAGGTTGGTCAACAAATATGTCACCAATTACTAATGATGACTTTTTAGGTTCGGTTTTTGGGCAAAAAAATGTGGATAAATCGGCTTTTAGTGGTGTAGGTCAATCTCAAACACCGGATGAATTAAACTACCAATATTATAGAAATTTGGTTCTTAATTCCGCTTATTTATTCAAATCAAAAGGTACTAGAAAATCTATTGAAACTTTAATGAGATTGATTGGTGCTCCGGACGCTTTAGTTGAGTTTAATGAATATGTTTATTTAGCTGACCAAAAAATTAATATGTCAGATTTTGACTTACAATATGCTAGCATATCGGGGGGTACTTATACAAGAAAATTACCAACTTTAGATGGTGGATATACGTTTACTATTCAGGGGGTCACATATTCGGGATTCACAACAACTTCAGTTCTTGAAAGTGTTGATTTAACTAAAAGTGATTATCCAATTAGTGATAGTGGGTATCCTAAATCACCGGTTAATTCAGAAACTTATTATTATCAAATGGGTAGTGGATGGTTTGAGTCAACTCCAAAACATAGGTCACCTGAAGAACCTGATTTAACTAATAGTGTTTTTACAGGTTCAAATCCAAACTATCAAACAAAATTAGCACCATTTACCTATGGTCAAGAATATTTGAATGTTTATAAATCATTCCCATTCACTAATTTAGGTTATACTTTAAGTTCGGCTATTGATAATAATAAAACTTGGGTTGATACTGAAATTGGTAATAGAAGTAATTTAGATGGTGGGTATAATTCGTTATATACTACTGATAGTGAAGATTTGGTTATTAACGTTAAAAACATTGATTTATATTTAAATCCGGGACAAGGTTTATCTTACGATGTTTGGTATATGTCAAGAGAATACAATTTCCCTATTGCTAATCAAGGTTTAGGGTATGTTGCGCCAACAAGATGTAATCCTAATCCGGTGTCAACATATCCACATAGAGGGGGTGTTGACTCAACGGTAATTAATCCTCAACCAAGAAAACAAACATTTTTTGAATTTGCTCAAACATTTTGGAAAAATACAATTAATGTTAGAAATAGACAATACGCAACTGATGGTAAAACAAGTGGGTACCCAACATTATCATCAATTTATTGGAATTATTTACAGTCAGAATCTTTGGAGGGTATTAAAAATGATAACTTTACATACAAAACAATGATTGAGTATGTAAGTGGTATGGGTGATTATTGGATTCGTTTAGTAGAACAAATGATACCTGCGAGCACTATTTGGAATACAGGTGTTAAATTAGAAAACTCTATTTTTCATAGACAAAAATTTGTATGGAGAAGACAAAGAGGATGTGAGTTAGTTCCAATTCTTTGTAAACCTTGTAAATTTACAGGTAGTATTTATTTAAATGATTGTAACGCTTGGTCGATATTGTGTTATAGATACCCTGAAAGTGTTTTAGAATTTGGTAACTTTAATACGGTTCTTTCAAATGTAATTAATAATTGGTTGACTCCTACTGGACCTGGTCCTTATTTAGATACATCAGGTTGTGATGTTTATACAACTAATAGTCAATGGTTTGTTGACATAAGTATAAATGGGTCTAATATTATTCAGTATCCGTTCTTTAATGGTATAGGATACAACTCTATTTCGTGTGGTACAGAACCTGTTACACAAATATCCACTAGTAGTTCTCCTTGCGTGTCTGTTTGGGAAACCGCGTTGGATAATTGTTTAACACAACTAATTTCGTTGGGTTATGATTATACCTATGAGTATGATATTGCTCAAGATACTGAGGACCCACCAACAAGAGTTAGAATATGGGACACTAATTGTTCGTCTAATCCAATAAATAAATCGATATCAATAAAGGTCGGTATACAATTTACTATGTCTTGTTAACAATAATATAAATTTAAAAATAAATAAATAATGTCTTGTTTTTTATCATATAATGCTAGTATAACGGGGGATTGTACTAATACTAATTCGGGGTCATTTGCCATAGATATTTTTGGTGATGCACCTGATTATTTAATACAGTTTTTATACCCAACTACAGGAACAACGGTATTAGGTCCGGGTGTGACCGCATATACACAAAATAGTTTATCAGCGGGAACATACTCTTTTAACATAATAGATAGTTGTGTTTCGGGTGGTACTACAGTTGTTCCTGTAAACATTTATATATCTAGTGGGACCTGTGTTTCAATATTAGATGTTAGTAATACTATTTGTGATTCCAATAACGGGTCTTTAACGGCATCAACTAGTAATTTTTATGGGAATGGTACATTTTCGTTATATAGTGAATCGACAGGTTTAATCTCAACATTTTATGAAGCAGACAATTCTTATGTTTTTGACAACTTATCTGCGGGGGTTTATTATGTTATAGCGAACGACGGTGGTGGATGTACAGGACAATCTGAAAGTGTTATTGTTAAGAGTTCGTCAAATCTATCTTTTGGGTTGTATGTTGTTGACAATGCGGGATGTGCGTTGGATTCGGGTAAAATATTAATTACAGGATTAACAGGGAATCCTCCCTATACTTATTTATGGTCTAATGGTAGTAATAATGACAATATTACGGGATTAACGGAAGGTACTTACACAGTAACCGTTACCGATAGTAGTTATTGTTCAATTAGTAATACTGCAGTAATATATACAATCCCACCTGTAGGTTTAGGTGCGATTTATTTAACACAACCAACTTGTTTTACCTCAGATGGTGAAATTGAAATTATAATTACCGGTGGTACCGCACCATTTTATTATTTAGGGTCAAATGGTGTTACAAATATAACTTTTAATAGAAACGTAATTTTCACAGGGTTAGGTCCGGGAGGGTTTACAATTCAAGTGGTGGATGCGGGGTTATGTACATTTACAACTTCTACAAAATTATTAACACCAACAGGTATGTCTGTAATTTCGGTAGACATTACAAATTCGACTTGTAATGATTTATCAGGGGTTATTGGACCAATTTTAGTGTTTGGTGGTACATCACCATATACTTTTACATTAACAGATTCGTTAGGTAATGTAAACTCGACTACTATATATCAATCAAATTGGGTGTTTAATAATCTACCGTCAGGTAATTATACTTTAGATATTACAGATAATGGGGCTTGTTCATTTACAAGTGCTTATACAATAAGTAATGTAGTAACATATGATTTAATTGTTTCTACAACAGGAACTACTTGTGATGGTACTAATGGTTCTGTTAAGTTAGAGATTACTTCAGGGGGAACGCCTCCATATATCTATAAAATTGATGGGAATTCAATAACAACATCACTAACATCTTATACTTTTAATAATATTTATTCAGGTAATTATATTGCCAGTGTTACCGATGCTTTGTTATGTAAACAATCAACACCATTTACTATAGATAACTCAAATACAATTGATTTTCATTTGTTGTCGGTTGATTCTACTAACGATAATGGTTCTCTTACTGCGTTTATAACAAATGGAACACCACCATTTACTATATATTTTGATGGTGATACCGTTGGTACTACAGTAATGACTTTCCCTGAGTTATCTCCGGGTGATTATGAAGTTAGAATTGTTGATAGTGCGGGATGTTCAAAAAGAAGACCGGGACCTATTGGTGGTACAATTGAGTTAGGGTCAACAGGATATTATGGGGTTTGTAAAGGAAGATTGAGTGAACCTATAATTCTTGACTCAAGTCCTAGACAATATTTTTACGAAGGATATAATGAATTAATTACGTTCAATAATACCCAATACGGTTATACTAATTGTATTTTAACGGGTGCGACATTTTCCGCTCAAACAACCGTTGGTGATTGTGTTCGGTCTATGATATTTTACACTAGTGAAGGAATACTTGATTATCCTTCGGATGGTCTATGGTTTTCGGCTATTACCTCATTAATAGAGTCGTGTCCTCAAATTGGTCCGGGTAATGTTGACATTAATTCATTAACAAATACAATCACCGTTACCACAAATTGTGAACCTGAATCGTTACATAATTCAAATGTTTTGGTCGAAATGTTTATTGATTATGAGATTGAATGTGTTTGTCCTAACCTTACACCTACACCAACACCTACATATACTCCAACACCTACTGTTACAATGACTAAAACACCTACTCTAACACCTACAAGAACTGCGACACCAACAATTACACCAAGTCCGACGGCGACTATTGGTAGTACACCTCCGGTAACTCCTACTCAAACTGCTACACCAACAAAAACATCTACACCAACACCAACAGTAACAAAAACTCCAACACAAACAGTAACAACAACACCAACAGTGACCACAACGCCAACAATTACACCTAGCAGCACACCAACTATGACACCGACTCCGTCAAGTAAAGATATGTATTACGCTTATAAAATTTGTGGAGCTAGACGAGGACCAACTACCGTGGTGATTCAACCTGTACCGGCAATACCTGGTAATGTTGTAGGTAATGTTATTTTAGATTTAGTAAATAAAATCTGTTGGGAGTTAGTTGCTATTTCAACTAATTCAGCTCAGTTAGTAAATACTTGGTTTGGTACGACTTATCCTAATAATTATTTTACATTCGTTTCTTTATTTCAAGGAACGGCAACATTAAAACCTTGTGAAGAGTGTGAAAAAGCTGTTAATGTTGTTGAACCTGTTTCTGATTGTATAATATCTTTAAGAAATTGGAGTGATTGTAAGTCATCAGATACTAAAGGAGAAATTTATATAAATGGTGTAATGTTTTATTCGTTTGATGAAAATTTTGATGTTAATATATACTTATCAACATTGAATGTTAATAATGGCGACATTATAAAAATTTATTTATATGCTCCGTCAAATAGTGTGGCGACATTATATACTGAACTTACATCAGGTAATAATACACAAACTGTTAGTGGTGGTGATTATGTTTTAGAGTTTAGGGTTGAATGTGGGGAAAAACCACAAAAAATTGATATTTTCTCAACTTGTCGAAAAAGTGGACCAACAATTACTTTGTATAGCACATCTTACACTGAAGGAGGTCTGATTCCGGTTAATTTTAAAAACACAGTAGTATGTGCTAATTTAAATGATAGTCCAAATTTAACTTGGATTTTAAATAATTTTGACACAACAAATGTTGTTAGTTATAATATACTTTGTGAGGATATTGATGCTCCGGGTAGTAGTCCTGATGGGTTCTTTATTCATTGGTTTGTAACAGATATTAACCCACTTCAATTAACTATAGGTGTTAATGGTTCTTGGGTTAGTGGTAATGTACAACCAACAGATTGGGAGGTTAGTTTCCCTGGTAGTGATGCGATAAATGGTTGGAATGGACCGTGTCCTCCATCAACTCATAATTACAGAATAAGTGTTAGTGCAACATTATTAAATGGAATTGTTGCCCAAAGTAATTACTCAACATTTACTTCTATATAATAGATTAAAGTATTAATAATAAAAAACCCCTCCGTTAAAGAGGGGTTATTTTTTTTTACCAAATTTGTTCTTGTCTCATATGACCTAAGACACAACAATAAGCGTCTGTTTGGTCGAAGTTTTCTTTTTTGAGGGTATTGTTTCTTGTGTATTGCCAAGTAATTTGAGGTTCTTTCTTAGCTATTAAATCCCATATGATTAGTTTCTTATCTATGTCTTTTGGTAGACCACCAAATAATACAAATTTACCTTTGTCGTTTTCTTTAACTAATTCCGGGAAGGCAAACTTACGTGAGTTGTATGTTGATATGAAGTCAGGGACTATCCCTAAAACGTCGTAAATTTCTTTTGTGACCAAAGTATTAAACCTTAATAAAGTTTGGACTGTATAGACGTTATTTGAGTTTAATAAGGGCTCTTCAATAATAACCTTACTAATACCCATATCTTTATATTCTAAAAGTTTGGTTCTAAAGATTTCACCTTTAAGAAGTAATTCTTTTATTTTATTATCTTCCTTTGGTTTTGGTATTGGTGATACGTGAGTTAGTTCTAATAATTCTCTACTTTGTATGTCAAATAATGCCCAACCAATAGTTTTGGTTGAAACATCAAGCCCTAAAACTTTAGGGCTTTCCTTTAATGTTTTTTTCATAGGTTAAAAATCAAATTTTACTAAAAACTGTTGAAGTCCTTGTCTTTGTATAGGTGATTGCAGCTTTGATACAATCATAAGATTCATTTGGTCATCGTAAAGACCAATTTCTGAAATATATGGTAAGATACCTTGTGACCAAGTTGGGTTTGATGAGGTTTGGAACTCTGCTTGACCAAGATTTATTTTGTATCTCATTTCGTATATGGTTGCTTGAATATCAGTTTCTAACGAACCATAGAAATAATATTCATCACCAAAATTAAGTGTTTGACCTGTTTGATTTACAGTTGGTAATGAAATAAAATCACTTAAAATGTATGGATTTGCCACTTCATATAAATCATCAGTAATAACAAACGTATTTTGAGTTATTCCACTTTGAGTGATATAACCATTAATCGTTGTCGCACTTAATTGGTTTGTAAAATTAATTATTTTCCATTCAGAAGAAATCGGTCTAGTATCACCTGTAACACGTTGACAGATTATTTGGAATCTATTTGCAACAAAACCATTAACAAGTGTATTACCTGTAATTTGTTTTAAACAATTAAATTCACTACCAAATCTAACTGCGACATTTTGACTACCGGGTGTTCCACAATCTACGTTTGGTCCTAATATTGACGAATAGTAATTACAATGTAATGAATTAGTTGCTCCGGACGATGTATTAGTTAATAAATAACTTACATACATTGTTTCGTTAGCACGTGATAATACTCCGGAAAATGAGGAGACACCCACACCACAACTATTTGGTACAACCAATGATGTTGTTGCTGCGGGTAAAGTCCAGTTACGATTTGATTTATATGATAATGCGGCAATTAATTCTTCATCATCAATTACAATAATTTTTTGGTCAGGAAATACTTTCCCAACTCTATTTGGTTCTCCATTAGCGTTATTCGCGTGTGTGTCCCATAGAATATAATAACGAATACCGGGAGTATTCATACTACTATTTTTACTTGATTGAATATAATGAGGTTCAAATAATGTTGACGGGTTAATTTTTAAATTATCGTCAGGAGGAACTACATAAAATGTTTCACCATAACAACATTCAGGATTTTTATGCCACATTAACCAAGGTAAATGTAGTTTAAAGTTTCTAGCGTCACCGGTAATGTCTTCAGCAATTGTTCCATCAACAGGTTGTTCTAACGCAAATTTTTCACCATAGAAAAAATCAATAGTGTTATTTGTATAGTGAATGATTGCAATGGCTTTTTGTTCTTTAGGTGTTACAACAATTTTATTGTTTAATGAATCATAATAATATACAGAATCTTCAGTATTACCATTTAAATCAACAAAAGTTTGACCACTATTGGACATATAACCTAAATATTCTTTAGTACCAATATATGATTTAGACCCAAATGATTTATAACCTTGTACGGCACCACCCCCCGTCTCAATTAATCCCGCAGGATTCTCAGACCAAGGAATATTCATATTCCATACTTTAACGTCAAATTCATCAGTATTACATATTGACTCAAAATCAATAACGTCTGTATTCCAATGTTCTGTTGGAGTAATACTATCGTATAAATTGGTCATATTTGGTGGGTATATTAAAGTTCTAACATAGGTACAAGCAGATAATATGTATGAATAGTTTGGTGTTACTCTATCTAATGTGATAACATCTAAACAAATGTCGACAATTTTATAAGTTAATATATTAAAACAACTATCAACGTTAACAAATGTATTAACCACCGGAGTTGGTGTACATCCTGTTGGGGTTGGAACACAACAAGTTGATGATGGTGTTGGTGTTGGATTAGGAGGTAAACACGCATCATATGATGGTGTTGGTGTTGGGGTTGGAGTGGTTGTTGGTGTAACAGATATTGGACCTGTACCACAAAAAATGGTATTTCCGTCAAAATAAATTGTAATCAAATCACCTTTGGCGGGTAATCTAACAATATTAACATCACATCCTGAGTAAATTACTTTAATTTGTGTTCCACCGGTAAATGTTGAAATATCTACTACATAGTTTGAGCTTATTACATAATCACTATTAGTAAATGCACTCCAAGTAGATGGTGATAATGATGTGTCTCCACTAAAAAATCCTCTCATAGTTGCTCTATTATATATTGGAGAAACTGCTGGGTCTGAAAATGGTATACCAAACGTATTGTTGTCATTTAAATCAACGTAAATTGGGTATTTAATATTTTGTTTATTTCTTTGTCCCGGTGCTGAATTTTGAGAGTTAAAATTAGGCTCTAATATATTATTACTTGCCAGATTGTATGATGTTCCGGTTAATGTGTTGTAAGAAACTTCACTATCACCTACTTGGAAATACGAAATATTGAAATTACCTTGAGATAGTTTCAATCTAGCCGTATCGGTTAATCTCGTATTTATTAATGCTGATGTATTTTTAAGTATATATGCCATACTGATAAATATTCTATATTTTATTATTAGTTAATTTTTATTGAACAACAATCACATCCACTAATAATTGCGTTACCAATTGAGTAAGTGTCATTACTGTATCCTACAACACATTTACCTGTAGTTGTTTTATCAACTCTTGAGGTTGTGCTTATTGTTATCGTATCACTATTTGACAATGTTAGAGAATTCCAAGAATCACTAATATTTGATTGATAAACGTAATCAGTTTGACATCCCGCGGCGGTATTAACCGATGTGGTATTACCTGTTACTGTACTATTAATAGTGGTTGCACTTAAGTTTTTATATACTATTGTTCCTGTTGTTAAAATTGATGTTCCACTTGTTGGTGATGAATAAAAACTATTAGTATGAATTAAATCAAACGTTATTGTTGCTCCATCAGGTAATGGTGGTGTAATAACTACAGTCGTTTCATAATCATTTACCACTGATATGTCATTATTTACTGGTATTGTATTACTTGTACTTAATGATATAGTATATGTTGTAGATGGTAGAGAACTTTCAATAGTTTCTGAACTTGTGTAAACATTACCTAATGAATCAAGTACTGCTAAAGTATAGATACCACTACAAAGTTCGGTAAAAATTGATGAACTACTATATGTTACTCCATTATCAATTGAATATGAGAATGGGGGGTTATCTAAATAATCTGTAACATTAAAGATAATGCTACCATCACATAAACAAGTTGGTTGATTGATACTCACCGGGAATGTTGAACGTAGTTTTCCTGTTTCACAAATGCCTAATGATGGTGTTATAAACACAGTGTTTGTACCACCAAAACTTTCCCAAGTTAATGGTGGGTTTGAATTCACTGGGTTTGGTGATAGTATTGTATTACCGGCTCCTACTGGTTGATAATTATTTATTTTCCAATTAGATATGATTGAATCCCAAGTAATTGTTATGTTTAAATTTGAATTATCTACCCAAGAAGGAAAACCTCCGTATAATCCATTTGAAATAAAAGATTTAAAAACTACCGATGGTAATCCATTTGATACAAACTTTAAACAAAAATCTTTATAAGTAATAGTTGTTGGTGTTGGAATTGTTATATATGTCTGACAATATTCGTATTCGTTAAATATAACAATATATTCCGGGATACCGTTAGTTTGTATTGTTACACCGGCAAGTAATGTGTCTCGGTCTATATTTTCCGCATTAGTTAATGATGGGTAAATCAACGGTATAATTCCATTAACTTGATTAAGGTAAATTGTATATGGACCGGGTGATGTTGTTCCGGGTACTAATGTTATTGTATAATATTTATTCATAATTATCCGATTATATATGTTGATGATGAATATGTGACATTTCCACCTGAATATCTGTATGCCAATTCATATAGTGGTGTTGATGGTGACCCTGAATAACTAAAATTAGTTATCGGTGATGCTAAAATATCAAAATCACCGGCATTCGATGGGTTTGTTAATTGTATTTTATAAGCATATTTATATTGTTGTCTATAATATGAGTTGTATATAGGGTTATATTTACCTGTTAAGTTATAATTACAAACAGTACCGGATAATGATGGAATTATTGTCGATGGATTACCTGAAAATGGATATGTGTTAAACGACCAATCGGGTGTTACAAAATAACCGTCAATATCCCAAGTGGGTCGGCTTGTGCCTCCACTAAAAAAATAATTATAATTATACAATGGGTTAGAATAATATACACCATTATTAAAGGTTCTCTCAATTCCGTAACCACCATTGGTTGTTCCTGTTGAGTTGTTATTGATTGCATTAACAACACTAGATATATTAGATGTACAGTCAATTTGACAAGGTGTAAACGAAACACTACTACTAATAGTATTTGCGGTTATGTTTAAATAATATAGAGTTGTTACACCACTTATTGTAGTTCCCGTTATATATGGCGATGTATGGTGAAGATTAACATCCAAAAATGTTGCACCATCACCACAATCCGAGGTTGTTAATGAACCGGGTAATCTTAAAAAATAATATCTATAATAAGAAATATCGTTAGGATTTGTGCTAGCCGACCAACTAGAATTGTAAGGTGTTAAACCTAAAAACGCGTTTCTAATTGAATTATAATATGTTGAAATAAATGTTGATGACCCTGTAAAACTAAAAACACCTCTACCACTACCATCAGTTAAAAATGTTTTTTTATATATTGTTGGTGTACTACCTGTAGTACAACAAGTTACATTAGGTAGTAGAGGGTTTGAACAATCTCTCGATAAACTAGGACCCCCATATATACTACACGAGTCACTTGTAAAATAAAGTTTTTGTGTTGTAAAATCTAATAAGTTTGGACTAAAACTAGCACAAGTAAAAACGTTACTTGAGACAATTGAATTACTTCCTAAATAATAATCTATATAATCAGATGATGAATCGGGAAATGAACAACCTGATATTTTAATCCTAAAAGTATTTTCATTACAAGAGGTTGTAGTTCCGGTTATGGATGACCCAACAATTTTATAATTTTGGGTATTAAGACAATCATTACAATTATAACTATCTAAACAAGACATATATAACTTCCAATTTGTCTTACTTGTTGCTGGTGTGATATTTATTATGATGTTATCATTATTATTAACAGTCAACCCCGTTAAACAGGTATATTTAATAAAGTTATTTGCAGTATCTGCAGATTTTGGATATGTGGATGCACTAAAATTACTTCCTGGTAAATTATCCCCAACAAGAAAATCGTCTAATCCAATTTTATTTGTTCCATATGAACTACCACTAAATTCTAACTTAATTCTGTCAACAAAATTTTCACCAATAAAATTCCAAACAATATATTTAGTTGATGCAGATATTTGATAGGTAGTACTAACGGGTTGTGCTATGCCTTGAGTGTTTGAATCAAATGATAAATAATTAGTGAATGCGCTAAAATAAATACTATTAATGTCTGGATTTGTGACAACATTACACGTTAATGGTAATATATTTGTTGTAGGTAAACAATTACCATCAAATAGAACCGTATTAGTTCCTCCCGTATTTGAAAATGTAATACCGCTTAATTTAATTTTTGTAATTACAGGTGTGTAAACACCACTTTCTCGAGGAATTGATGTTGGTTCAGTTGAAAATGGGTGAGAATATACTCCAGAGGCAAGAAAACTACCGGAACCTGATTGAAATGATAATGTTGTTGTATCGTTAGGCCCGTACCAACTTATTAAATAGTCACTGAATTGGCAAGACCCGGTTAAAACCCCGCAATATAATTTACTTATCGTTGACGAGGAATAATTTGATAAACCCAAATTACAATCACTACATATATCATTATCTTGAATTGTTGTTTGAAAACAAAAATTTGAACTGGTATCTTTAAACCCTAAACTAGTTGTTCCTGTTGGTACAACAATAACATAAGGACAAGTTGTTATTTGTACAAAAGTTGCTGATGAAAATGGTGTTGATGTGTAATCACTATTTAAATAGATATTAAATGGTCCTCCGGTGGGATTACTTATACAGGTTGATGCTGAAAATGTTGCTGGCATATATTTTTTAAGTTAAATCAAATGTGTATCCTGACATAGTGGTTGGAAGACAGTTATTAATATCTTGTTCCACAACAGTCACGTTAAATGTACAATCAGGTTCGGTATTTAAATAACAAACGGTGGTTGCGGTAAAATCCCCCCAATAATCGACTGTGGTCGCACTATAAGAACCATTACCTATATTACCAATAGCGGGTGACTCAACACTATTATCATCCCAAGTCCAAGTTGTTGTATATGGAGGAGTTCCTCCTGTAATAATTAAGGATACTTCACCATCATAAGAATCTGAAGTTGTGGCCGCTGAGGTAACGCATTGAATACCCATTGGTAGAATTGTTACTACACCACATTCATTTTTATATCCAACAATAATTGGGTTTGGTATTATTGGTGGTTTGTAACAAGGGCTAATATATTCTAAACAAAAATCACAATCATATGATGAGAAAGTCGGAGACCCATTATATATTCCTAAATTAGGTAATGTTGTATTATTTAATGTTACACCACTATATGTTACACATCCTGAAAAAATAATGTTTCCATTGTTACCGGATATGGTTAATAGATATTGAGCTCCAACGGTACTTATGAAACCGGGAAAAGATACAAATGGTTTTGAATTGTTAGGTAAACCAAAAGGTTCTAAACCCTGACAACACGGATTAAAATAATATGTTTGTGACATTATATGTGTTTTATTTTATTATAAATAATCTAAACTTTGATTTTATTAAAAATATAATTGACATTTGTTGTTAATAAATGGTGAGTTGGACGATATTTATAAGTATGAAACTTATAGACACAATATCGAATGTTGTTACTGAAGCTAAAAATGTCTACGAAACGGCTTGTGACAAAGGTGTTCCGGAAAAGGAACTTGATAGATTAGAAAAAAATTACTACGAATCCTTAAAACTTCTAAGGATATATGAAAACTTGGGTAAAAAACCTAAAGAAGATAGTTTAAATTAAATAATTTTATATTATAGAATTTGAGCATATTGACAATAATGAACCGGCTTCCCCACCATTACCTGATATTGTCAAAGATGTAAAATTATCTGAATTGTGGATTAAAAACTTACCACCACCACCTGTTCCTGGTGGAGAATCGGCTCCGGAGAATATTTCATTACCAACAATAGTTGTATAACAATTTTCATTTGATGTTATTGTTGGAATACCTGACCCAGTGTTTGTTGTGATTATAAAGTTTTCGTTTAAAGGCTCTCCGGCTGCTGTTATGAAAATTGTGATATTATTAACAGGTGTGCTAAAATTCATTTGATAGGTAAATGGCCCACCCGGACCTAAATATCTTGAGTTGGCTGGTGTTGTTACATTTCCACAACTTGTAAAGGGGGTTAGATAAGTTGAAACACTACCGGTATAACTTTCAGTTATTACTACACCATTTATTGTTGTTGGTGGAACAACGGAACTATCACAAATTGGTAATGGGAATATAGAGTTACAATCAATAACTTTAAATCTTTCACACCCATCTGATGTTATTATTTTAATACCAACAGCGGGTGCCATATCAAATGGGGGAGGTAACACAATTTCTACTGATGCGGGAACCGGTGTATTAATTTGCGCGATATAACCACAATTATTTCCATAGACATCACATACGTAAATATCGTATGGATAAGTTAAACCTGTGATACTATTTAGGATTATTGATGTCATATGTTAACAAAGAACTACTAAACCTGCCGAAGTGGTGTTAACGTTAATATATGCCCAAGGTAATGCTGTAGAACCAAAACCACCGTAAGATAATGGTACGGTAACTGGTGCAGGATTTAACGGACCACAATAACCTGTATATGGACCTCCATTACCAACATTAAAATCAAGGTAAGTACCAACCCCACCTGTTCCATTAATTGTGATGTAAACGTCGTATGTAACACCAGGAGCCCAAACATTATTAAAAGTTCCATCCATAATATAAGTAAGATAACCTGGACCGGCTGCGATTGAACTACGTTGATAGCAACTGTTAGGTGTTCCTTGTATTTTCCACCAATAATAAAATGATACACCAAATTGATTTGTTTGTTTTATAGAACTTACACCTCTACCTGGTGTTGGTGTA
>Ga0181346_1000397_pt1 | contig 18760 bp, 23 predicted proteins | sample Su13VDMM15DN_FD_130100 | JGI IMG/M metagenome (GOLD analysis project Ga0181346, IMG submission 130100) | Freshwater viral communities from Lake Michigan, USA - Su13.VD.MM15.D.N | ecosystem: Environmental > Aquatic > Freshwater > Lake | place: USA: Michigan | collected 2013-07-15 | reverse complement strand
GTTTCTTTCAATACTTTTATAAACGAAGGGTATGATGATATTTCAAATGTAGCTGCTAATCTTAGAAGTTATGAAGGTGGTTCAGACGATGACGAGTTTGTTGATTTTGGATTTGAGTCCCCATATTGTAAAAGTTGTGAAGGTAAAGGTTGTGAAGAATGTAATGGAAGTGGAATGAAAATAAATAAGATTGGTTCAGATGAATATGGAATGAATCCCGACGACTACAAGTCTAGTTGTTGTAGTTCGTCTATTGATGAAGACGCATACTGTTCTAACTGCGGTAAAGACGATTCAAGAGAATACGGAATGCACTGTGGAATGAATCCTGACCAATATGGAATGAATCCTGAAGAATGCGGAATGAATCCAGACGGTTATACGTCTAGTTGTTGTAATTCACCTATTGATGAATATAATTGTTGTTCTAGTTGTGGCAGTGACGAGTCAGAATCACAGCTTGGAGCAAATCCTGAATTTTCAGATGATCCAGATAATCCATTAGGTTTAAGTAAAGAGGAGATGGATAAATTCCTTGCTGACTTAGATTCTTAATATTAACAGTAGTAATAAACTATACTATCGACTCTTCTGTAAGTATTTTCATCTTAGCTGGATCTAATATTTCTAGCTTAGGATTATTAATTAACTCAAAGTCTTCTTCTATTTCTTTTGATGGAATCATGAAATAGCTAAATTCTAAATCAAAATATTCTTCATTAATAAAATCTATTGAATTTAGAACTGTACTTATCGATAGATTAGTGTTTAGATAAATTATTCTAGTATACTTCTTGTTCTTTACTTTGATTGCTTTATCTAGTAGCTTTTTAACTTCGTAATTTAGCAAAAAAGATTGAACTTTATTTGGCATTAAAAACCGAGTGTTAAATTTGTCTCTAACTATTTTAGTGACATTTAGAAGATAATCAGACTTACTTTTTTTGTTAAAAGCTCCTATGAAACTCTTGTATTCTCTAACGAATATAACATCAATTTTTCTATTTTCCATTTTTAAATTCCCAAGTGGATGACATCAATATTTGCCTCCCTTAATATTTTTACACCAGAAATGTCTCTGTATTCTTCCTTGTATATGACTCTTTTTATTCCTGATTGAATTATCAGTTTTGAACAGTCTTTACATGGAGAATAAGTTACATATAAGGTTGAACCTTCTGTATTTTGAGTTGATTTTGCTACCTTTAACATAGCATTAGCCTCAGCATGTAAAACATACCAATTAGTGTTACCGTTAGCGTCTTCACAGTCGTTTGCAAAGCCTTTAGGTGTCCCATTAAAGCCATCTGAAATTATAGTACCATCCTTGACGATAAGTGCACCTACTTTCTTGCGTTTACAGCAAGACAGAGTAGACCACACAGTTGCCATTTCAAGGTATGTCAAGTGATATTTTAGATCCTTTTGATTCATTCTTTTTGTTTAATGGTTTATTAAGTAAAGGCCCAACTATAATTAAATTAAGTATTAATTGAATAGCTAACCATTGTATATACGTTATATCGACTTTAAATATAGCATTTAAGCCGGTCCAAATGTATACATACGTACAGAGTAGTGCAGTTATAAAGAAAGCAGCAACTTTTGTGATAAATTGTCTCATGAGTTTAAGTTATTTTTTATCCAATTCATTAGTTCATCTCCCATTCTTTCAGAAAGATCATTTTGAGTAGAGAATAGCCTATTAAATAAGGGAGATGGCTTTCCTTGAACAGAAATTAATTCTTCTCTTACTTTAGGAATGTTTAATGGAGCAAATGGTTCTCTTATCATTCTTTCTACGAGGTCAAAGTGTCTCTGATATAAGTGAAAAGAGTTTGCAATGTGAGTATAGGTACCTAGTTCTAAATCCTTAAAATCTTCTCCGCCATGTAGTACTAGATGAAACAGCATTTGAGATTGTAGAGTAGCAAAGAATGCAATATCTGTAGGAAGACCTAAAATAACGTCATTACTTCTCATACTTACTGTAAAATTCAATTTATTGTTACGTATTTGAAATATTCCATACATTGTACAAACAAAATCCTTGTTTCCTTCACGCTGATGGGTAGGTAAATTAAAATGTAGAACTGCTTGGCGGCTATCTTTATCCTTTTTTAAGGATTCAAATGCCCAGTTATATTGAGTAAACTGATGTTCGTTAGTATTTGTAAAAAGCAGGTGTCCATATGAAGAGTTTACTGTTCCGTCTTCATTTTGGATGGATTCCCAAAACTTAGCAAACTTTGCAATATATTCAACATCATTTCTTCCCATAAAGTACCAAAGAAGTTCAGCTGCAATATACTTCCATTGAGAAGAACGAACTGAATTTTGATAAAGACAAGAAAGAGGATTGGTGATGACTAGAGCAACGTCACAATTTTCTTTGATTTTCATGTCCCTAGGTTGAGTAAAATACTCAGGGCACATTAGTAGATCAGAAAGACTCTCCTTGTAAGCACCAGCAAATGTTTCAGATTTGTATGTTAACATATAAGTATATTATATTAAGAAAAAGCAAAAAGGTTTTAAATAAAATTAGATCTTTACTATTTCCATGTCTGAAAAGTGATCTACTTGATTGACTATTATTCTATAATCAAAGAACTCTTCAGGCAAGGCTTCATGCGAAACGACAAAGATTGTCATATTATACTTTATAGCATACTCCTTCAAGACGGAGATCGCTTTATACACATTATTTTTATCTAATGAACTGAATATTTCATCTAGAAACATGACATTCATTTGGCTATGTTTCATCTTAATGATCTCAATGAATGCTAATAATACTATTAAATTCATCTTTTTACGCTGTCCGCTAGAAAGGCTTTCAGGTGAGATATCTAAGCCTAAATAAGTTATATGTGGATCAAATTCGTTGTCAAACTCAAAGGAAAACTTAAATTCAAGTTTTTCAGATATTTCATGAATCCTAGCATTAAGAGTAGGTATAATCTTATCAATCATTGACTTCTTTATCCCAGAATCAGAAAGAAGGTCATCTAAGTTTAAATATAGTATCTTTTTATCAGTAAAAGAGGAAAGATTTGTATTATCTTCTTCAATCTGTCTCTTGGTGTTTTCAATAATTTGAGAAATAGATTCTGAAGAATCGTCGGAGTCGTCCTTCTTTTGAGATTCAGCAAGTGATTTTTTAAGTGAGGTGAGGTCAGCTAAAATTGAATACTTTTTGGAATCAAATTCTCCCTTTTCCAATAAAAGATCAGTTACTTGTGAGTTCAAGTCAGACGCACTCTTCTGTTTTTCAGGAAGTTGTTCTCTTAGTTCTTCTAGCTTTTCTTCGATTTTTGACTTTACGTCTAGTGATGATTCTGACTGTAGGTCGTTTAGGCAGTGTGGACACCTATTTTTAGAATAGACATCTAGTTTTGATGAAAGATCCCTGATCCCATTTTTTATCTTGTTAACGTCCTCATCTGCTACTCTAGATTTTTGGCTAATTAAATCAGTCTTGGTTTTAAATTCAGAAAGAAGAATGGTGTGATCGTCTGCTTCTTGCTGTTTTTCTAAAATCCTAGAGGTTAAGTCGTCTTCAATCTTTTGTTTTTTAACAGTTAGTTTTTCTTTTAGCTCACTTAACTGATTTATGTATGTTTCTAAATTAGACCTGTTTCTAGAAATAGCAAGTTCTAATAGGTCGGATTCACTTTTAATTTCACGTAAAGATTCTTTAACTTTGGCTCTCATGTCAGAGAGAATATCTATTCCAAATATTCTATCCACTATCTTACGCTTATCGTCCTTTGTTAGGTTAACAAATGACTTAAAATCATCAAATGAAAGGCTAATTGTGTTACAAAAAACGCTAAATGGAATCTTAGATAGTTCTTCCTCAATAAATTCATCAACTTTTCTTTTATCTGGTAGATTGAAAACGCTACCATTTATCTTAATGTTACTAAAATTAGGATCTATTCCTCTATCTAGCTCTATTTGCTCGCCTAAAGTAGTTTCAAACTTAATGTTTGTGTATGCATTCTTGTTTATCCAATTAGGTATGTCTTTCATCTTACGAATGGCAGACCTGCCGTAAATGGAAACAGTTAAAGCCTCCTTAATCGAAGACTTACCAGCTCCATTTTCGCCCTCAACCAGTATTAACTTAGGACCATCAGTAAATTTGAAAGTCTGTAGTTTGTTTCCATAAGATAGTATGTTTTTATAAGAAAACTCTAATAGCTTCATTGGTCGTAATGTTTAGTGTTTCTAAGAGAATCATATATCTCTTTAAATTTATTGGTTATTTGTGAATTTTGATATTCTGGGAAGTTCATCTCAATTAGTCTTTCCTCTAATATACTAAAAATGTTGTATTCATAGGTAGAATCAAGTTCAACTTGACTTCTAGATTTTATCTGTTCCAATGAATATGATGAAAACTCTAGTCGACGATGCCCTAGGTTCTTTATTAATTCAGTAAACCTAGATATTGAGAATCTTTGTGAAAGACTTGCCTCCATTGTGACGTCAACAAAATTATTATTGAATATCTTAGCTAATTCAGTTAAATTTAGGTCAAGTAGCTCGGTCACATCAAACTTTAGATGTTTTGGTGAAAGTGTATTAGGAACGAATTTTTCTTTTATTTTTGTGTTAGAAAGATCTAGTACATAAAAGCCTTTTTCGTTGCCCCTATCCCCACGGTCCATTTCAAATGGAGTTCCAACATAAAGAACATTACCGTTTTCCTGACGTATGTGAATGTGTCCTGAGTAGATTCTCTTGAATCCTTTAATATCTTCTTGTTCTAGTCCATGTTCAAGCTTAGTTGCTTTATTTAGGCTAAAACCTTTAAAGTCAGTATGGCAAAATACATAGTCAGATGAAGAGTTCTTAGATATCACGTCTTTTAGAGCATCTAGATTTTCTATCCAAGGCAACATTAAAAAATTATGATTGCCCATCTTTAATTGAGCAGGTTTATCAAATATATGAAAGTTTTCAAAAATTCTATCAAATCCCTCTAGTGAATGAGTATCTGTTCTGTCTTTGTAGTATACATCATGATTTCCAAGTATGACATAAACTCCTTTCTTAAACTTTTTAGCAAAGGTCTCAGCAATCTTTATGGAAAGCTTATAGATTCGAGTATTAGTAGATTCTCTTACGTGATTCCAGTCTCCAACTTGAACTAGGATATCGGTTGCTGGATCAAAGCCTTCTTCGTCTACTTGTTTAAGGAAAAAGTTTACTAAATAGTCTTGTTGTATTTCTGACCATTCTAATGAGTTGTTTCTTAAACCTAAATGTAGATCTCCGAGTACAAATATTTTCCTAACTTTTTCTAATATCATAGTTGATTAGCTAACTGGTCCAAGTCTATTACTCTAAGTATGCTTTTAAGTTTAGCTAAGGCTTCATCTAATTCAGTAGGGGTAGCGAATGAATACGTCTGAGTAAATGTACCAAATGCTACTATCAAGTCGGTACCTGGTGAGCCAGCTTCCTCTATACTGTATACATTATCTAGGTTCAAGTATATAGAACCAGTCGAGTGAGTTAGCTTGATAAAAGTCATATTAATGTATCTTTTTTTTTTGCATTTTGCCGTCTAAGAAATTGTATTTTTTATCTAGTTCAATTAACAATAATTCTTGAGCGTCAGTGTCTAGGGAATCAAATATCTTCTTGTAATCAAAACCTGAAAAAGAAGAAATTGCTTCTAAGACATAAATTGGGCTATAGAAGCTAGTTGTGCCTTTTGATTTGTCTAAAGAATTATGAATCTTATTAAAGATAACACTTATTTCTTCCTTAGCAAACTTATTTTTAAAAGTTAGCGATTCATCCATTTTATAAAAAACTTTGTTATTCAAAAAATCGTCACTTTTTATAAAATCAAATATTCCATCTAAAATAAACTTAGCTTCTAAATTTTCTTCATATTCATAGACGTCCTTTAAGTAAGAGTCAGAATAGTCGGCTACTACTGATATTTTTTTAGAAAACTCATATTCTTCGGTGTCCTTTAGACCTTCACCGGTATTATACCGATTGTTAAATATTTTATCTTCTTTGTGTACTAACTCTTCTGAGTCGTTTACGTTTTCGTTTGTTTCTTCATCATTTGACATTAAAATTAATTATTTTTATATTGATGCAAAAAGAGAGTCATAATCTTCTTCTAAGTTAACAACTGTGTTATTTTGCTCTTCTATTTTTTTATCTATTTCTTGATATTCGGTGCGAAGTTCATCTGCCATTCTAGTTACTTCTTCATCGTCGCTATAGAACTCGCTGTTTATTCCAGATTCTTCAGTGAGTCTAAAAAAGTCCTTTTGCATAGTAAAAAACTTATAGCTTTCTTCATACCCATTATCTCGATTAGCTATCACTTTTATCTTCATTCTGCTTTCTAATGGACTTCTCATTAGTCCAAAAAGAGAATCTACTGTGTGTATTAGACCAAATGATTCAGCAACTGACTCCATACCTAAATCAAAGTTATCTACGTCCTCTCTTCGTATTTGAGTTGCGCTAATAATACACCATTCATTTCTCATTGCTACACCTCTAAGCTCTTCAGAAATAGCCTTTATTTTTTCATAAAGTCCATTTTGATCCTTGATTGGTCTAAGCAGGTTTAGGTAATCAACTACTATTACTTTAAACTTCTTGTTCATCTTCTGTTCAAGTCGTAAGAAATAGTTTTCTATGTCAATTGCAGTAGCTCCGCCAGTTGGAAACTCCTTAACTATTAATTCACCTATCGTTCTACCACTGTCCTTAAGTGTCTGAATTTTATTTTGAATTAGTTTAGTCGCAGATTCATCTGTAATTTTAGCATAGTCTTCACCAGGTATATTTAGGATATTTGAACCTATTCTTTTCATGTATGCACGATCAGCAAGTTCAACTGTTACTAAGCCGGTCACGTTACCAGTTAAAAAAGAGCGGGCTGCAATATTACCTAGAACCATTGACTTACCTACTTTAGGTCGACCTTGGAAAACTACTAAGGCTTTTGAATTCCAGCCGCCTCCTTGGACTTTATCTAAAAAACTAAAGCCAGTTGGGCTTCCGCTTTTAGAAATTTGAATGTGAGAATCAGGATTAAAAAAATTAAGACCAGTGTCTCCACTTGAAAAATTGATTGCTAATTTATTACTAATATCGTTTCTTACTTTTTGTGAAATCTGATCAATATTGTCTGGATCAATCGCAGTAGTCTTTAAATATGTGAAAAGATCAGCGACAGTCAAGTTAAGGTTTCTAAGAAGTATAAAGGATCTTACGTACTTATAGAGATAATCATAATTATACTCACTTAATGAAAATGCATATAGTTCTTCAAATTCTGCTTCTGAAACTGAATAGTTAAGTAATTCTAAGTAAGTTCTTAATTCTTTTGGATTTGGTATCTTTTCATATTCTTTAAAAAACTTAAGAGCAGCTTTAAAAGATTCTTGACGTATATCATCGTTAAAATAACTAGGCCGAAGCATCGGCATTAGTTCTTCTTTTCTTAGCGAGTCGTGACTACTTGGCTTAATATCATTAACATCATTTCTGGTGTTAAGTACAAAGTTCCAAACCATTTTCTCTAACGAGTCAATATTTTCAGTGAAATCAATCATTTATTTGATAAAAGTGTTTTAGTGCGTTTTTTGTAAAAAATATAGACTCCCCTTTTGATATCAATAATTCGTCCTTTAATAAAGTCTTTAGATATTGAACTATCTCTTCCTTAAAAGTTTCATCTTTAATTCTGTCACCAAATATGTACTTTAGTGATTTAGAAGAAAATTTAAAAGAACCCATGTCAAGCTCCTTTGCTTTAGTTGCATATACTCTAATCAAATACTGAGATATCTCAAATATAGGATAATATTTATCTCTCATAGAATCTTCTCCATGTAAACCAAGATAATATTTTATAGGTAGGTCTTCTCTAAGCAGCATCGTCGTCATCTTCATCAGTAAGATTTGATAACTCGTCGTTCTCTAGAAGATCGATCTCAGCTTGAGTTTCTGGGAATTTAAAAGTAGGTTTGATTACTTTTGCATCAAGTTCTTTTAAAACATCAGAGGTGAATAATTTACCAGTAAAGAAATCCTTTAATAGAACTAGATCACCACTATGTTTAAGCACGTAGCTTTTACCTAACTTCTTAGGTAAAAAATAAAATTTCTCTCCACCTACCTCAAACTCAGAACAAATAGACTGTTCGTCTGCCTTTAGTTTTGAATATTCTTTTTCAGTTAATTTATTTCCTCTACCGGCTCCACAATTTTCCCAACTTACAAACTGTTCTAGTCCAACATATTGATTCATTCCTTTGTGAAACGAAATATGGAACTCTATATCAATAGGTTTTGCAAGACGGTTCTTTCTGGTTTTAGATCGAACTATAATACCAGTAGTCGTCTTGGCTTCGTCTCTCAAAGTACCTTTACTTAACATAAGAATGATTGATGCAGAGAATTCTGGACCTCCACCACCAGACATACCTTTTGGTGTGTACTGATCCATTGAAGCATATGTGTGATTGGTAAAGATGAAAGGAACTTTTAGGTTAGAAAGATCTAAAGTAAAAGACTTAAACATTGCTCTTAATTCTTTAGAACGTAGTCCCATGTCCGCTGCGTTCTTACCTGCATCCATGTCTCTCTTACTCTTATCAGTATCTAACATGCCTACTGAATCTACTACGATCGCTGCTTTCAGACCAGTAGTCTCTTTCATAGTATCAATAAAGTCATTTATAAAGAACTTAACTTCACTAATTAGACCTATTCGTAAATATTTTAATTTTTCAAGATCTACCCCAAACTTTTCATAGTCAGAGCGATCGATTGCTCCCTCAGTATCTATATAAAAGACAAAGTAATCTTTCTTTTGTAGTTCCCTAACTGCATTTAAGCATAGAAAAGTTTTACCTGATCCTGAATCTCCAGCAATACCGATACTTCTAGTGTTTGGATAACCTCCAAATAATGAACCCGATAGTTGAGCATTAAGTAAGTAGTTTCCAGTTGGGATATATTCGTCGATATCTGAAAAACCCATTAGGGTAACTTTAGACTTTACTTTTTTCTCTAATATGTCATTGAATTTGTTAAACGCTGAAATCGCGTCTTTTGAACTTGCCATAGTTTTTATTTTCTTTTACTATAGAAACTATAAATAGTTCTATTCTGAGATATAAGAAAGAAGTAAAAGAGTGCAGGCAAGTACTAATGAATCAGTTATTTCACCGTTCATTACTCTACTTAATCTAGTCTTGTCTAGTGAGTGTTTATTTGTAGAATTAGAAAGAGTAAAACCAGTAGGGTCTTCTGAATATGGGTTCAAATTGACTGCGTAGGCATGATAAGTCTTTTGAAATGGAGCTCCGTGTTGTACTTTACCTATGTAATAGATATCGTTAGACTCTACTTTCTTTAATCCTAATTCAACTTCCATACAAGAGATTAGGGAGTCATGATAAGTATCAAACTCGTCAGGAACAAGGGTTTTAGTGATACACTTTTTATTTGGTGAGTCCAAAATATGATCGTAAAATCCATGAAGATATATGTTTTTAATTTGGCCGCTCTCATTTGTATCAAATGGAATTATACAAATTGAATCACTTTGAGCAACGACTCTTCTAAAATCTCCAGCCTCTCCTTTAAAGCTTACGACTTTGTACTTATCGTCTACATAATCTTCTTTTCTTACTACGTGTTCTTTATTCATGAATTTCGGTAAAATTTATACCGCTTGGTTTAGTTTGTTTTTCTTCAAAAAGCTTAGCGATAGATGCTTTGACTACTGTTTTATTTATCACTCTAAAAACATAGTCGGTGAGTTCGTCCATAAATTTATTTTTATCTTTAGCATTTGAATAAAGCATAGCTAAAAAATTCTGATCAGGAAGCTTAACACTAACACCTAAACTTATTTCACGGTCTTCTGAGTCAAACATTTCAAACATACTAGCAACCTGCTGATTCGGTTGAGCCTGATTGCCATTTTGAGTAAACGATTGAGTATTATTAGGAGAAGTAGGTTGAACTATAGGTTTATTTACTGGTCGGGCAGGACCAGCGATAGATTCTACTTCAGCTCTAGTCAACGGCTGCATGTCTTCAGTCAACATAAAAAGAGAAGAATTTAGGTTCTCAGTATCTATTGAAGAGCCATCATCAAAGACAGCAAAAAAACGATTACCTTTAGGTTCTATTTTTTTACAGTTAACTACCTTTCCAAGTAGTTCAGGTCGAGGTGTTTTTATCCATTGGAACTTTTGACCACCAAAGTTCTCCATTAACTGAATGAGTCTTTCTTCGTTAAACATAATATTGTTATTATTTTTTTTATTGCTCAAATAATTCTTCCATTGTAGAAGCATTTTTACTCTTTTCAATAGCTTTTTGAAAATCATCTTCAATAAATTTTTCTTGAGTTCCATCAGTTATTGTTGTTAAACCAAATGTAGAAAATGGGCGAGTGATACTTGGTGTTGATAATACTTCTGCTGCTCTAGCTTCGCTTTTTAAACCTTCTATCTTCTTTCTAATGTCCTTTATGTGTTGAACAGAGGGTTTGTTTTTGCAGGCATCAAGAAGGCCTTCTAACCAATTTGTAAATCTTTCATGTGAATTCATACTATATTTTATTTTTTTAAATTTTTAATGTTTTTTATCTCACTTTGAGTTTTTATTCGCTCGTTGTACAACTTAGTTAATATAGATCGAGCAACAGAATCAGTTTTTCCGCTGAATGCTGTGTTATTTTTAGTGTGTATATCTTTTTCATCAAGTTTGATTTCGTCTAACTTTCCAATATATGTATCTGGAGATATATTAAACTGTATCTGTATGTTAGGATACATTGATGAAAAATCGTAACATGCAATTGCACCATAATACCCTGGAACAGGGTCTTTTACGTATGCACCCTCATATGTAGCATTAACGTCATTTGTTTCTCCCCAAGGAAGCTTCATCATTTTTAAGTTCTTGTTTAGGAACTCTCGACACATAAGGACCTCAGCTATGTAAACTGGACTAAATACTTTGTTGATTTCTACTTGTGCAACATTTGCCATTGAAAAAGCAACGTCTAAAATAGAGAGCTTGTCCTCTATCAACTTAACTAAGATAACGTCGATTACATTGTACATAGTAAACAAATAAACATCTTTTTGAAATTCTATAAAGGAGTCATACTTATGTTTAAGTTTAGCAGTTCCTAAAACTAGTCCTGAAATATAATCTAGTTTATAGTTTTCAATTACTTTGTAAGGTTTAAGTTTTTCAAAGACTTGCATGTAATCTAAAACACCTAGGTGAGTAGGAACCTTTACTTTTGAAAAAGTAGTTTTAGTTGGCATGTTTTGTACTGGATCAATATTGATATTTTTTGCTCTATTCATTAGGTATTTCCAGTCAAATTCAGTAACATTCCAGCCTGTAACAAAAGAAAGGTGAGGCATGACTTTGTGAAAAAAGAATTCCATTAGCTCTTTTTCAGTAGTAAAAAACTTATACTTAATCTTGAAGTCTTGTTCAAATAGACTAGAGTCTTCCGGTTTAAGAGGTACTGTCTTTTTAAAATATTCATTAACTTCTTTTTCCATTCTATCTATTTGACTTTGATCTAATCCATCGGGTTGATCTTCAGCGGTTAACATAGATAGTATATAAGTTACATTGTCTTCATTACAAAAAGATATTAGCCCGACTGGCATTTTAGCTTTTTCTGGTTCTGGAAAGGAGTCATCTATCAACTTGATCTCAATATCAAGATAGGTCTTCTTAGGATAGTTATCAAAATTATAAATGAGCTCAGTTTCTTCAGGTGTAAACTTTTCTTTAATTAGCTCCTGTATTCTAAATTGATTGACCCACTGCCCTTGCGTTGAGCTCTTCTTTATGTACTTGCCATTCCAATTTCTAGTAGTAGTTGGTGACGTTGACTCTACCCAATTAAATACTTCATGGTCAACTAACCGTTTTTTAATAAAATCAATCTTTCCTTTATCATTATAATAAGAGATCATTAATTGGTTGTCATGAGTTACTTCAGAACCTACTATCATACTTTTGGTTTAAACATTTCATTAACGTGTCCACAACTAGAGCAAACAATTACTGGTATAGGAACTATCGAGTCTTGATCAGAGCCAGTCATAAATCTAGAAACTTTTTTAATCATTAATTTTTCTTCAAACGTAGTACATTTACACTCATCACATTCTAGATAAGGGACCTCAGCAAGGTTTACGTTTAATTTTTGTTTTTCGTTTTCCATTTTTTTAATTTTTTAATAGCCTCGAGCTTGACGATCTATGTTTTCTTTATTTTTTGCCATGTACATGTTGTACATTTCTTGCGGCGTCATCCCAATTGAGATAGCCATATTCATGAAAAAGTGTAGAATGTCTATTATTTCAAATTTACACTCAAGTTGATCACGTTCAGTTAGATCAGAAAATTTTAAGTTATCATACTTATTATAGTCTTTTTTCCAATACTTCCAAACTGCATTTCCTCCGCCGTCTTCTATTCCGCCGAGTGCATCAGTTGCTTCATGAATCTCATCCAATAATGCATGAGTGTTTGAGTGCCAAAAATGCATAACTTCCCTAAGTGACATTTTAGAAAAATCGTGACCGTAAACATTGGTTTGAGTGTCCCTTTGAAGATTTAAGATATCACCTAAGGTATCACTACTTTTAGTGTAAAGATCGATGATCTCAAGACTAGCACATTGATTATCAGTATTTGCCATTTTATAATATTTGATATATTATACTGCTAAATAGATTAAGGATCTAGTAAATTTATCGCTTTTTAGAATTTAGCTATGCCTAGATAGATAAATAATTAAAAATATTTTAAAAGAAATGGCAGAACCAAGAGTAAACTTAAACAATTATAAGTCTAGTGGTGTCTATACCATTGAGATAGACGCTAGTGAGAACGTAGTATTGCCTCTTACTACTGGTAGATTAGTGGTTGGATCTAGTAAAGTAGGGCCTTTCAACACAGTTGTGTTAATTAATGATATTCGAACACTAAGAGCAGTATTTGGAGATATTGACCCTAAATTAGAAAAAGCAGGAAGCTTCTTCCATAGAACAATTGAGGTTGCTCTTAGAGAAGGACCTGTTTTTGCATTGAATGTAATACCTTTAGACGCTGAGCCAGATCCATTACTTAACTCTGACCAGTCTTATTATACTACTTTTAATACTGAATCAACGACTAATAACAATAATTCTTTACCTGATCAATGGCCAGCTGTTGATTTCTTTAATAGACGAAGATTATGGTTTGCTAGCCCTGACGAATTAAACAAAGTTAAAAACCTTTCCCTAGGAGATGATTATATTAACAATCCTGGAGGATTCGGTAATACTACTGCTACTTCAAACAAAGTATTATCTTTTGTTAATTTAGGAAACTCTAACTCTACTTTATGGACTAGAAGAGCAAACATAACAGGTTATGATATTACTGCAAAAGAGTGGTATTCAACAATAGGCGGAGGAAATTCTATTGAGTTTCCTAATTTCGTTCACCCTGATGATTTTATTTCAGACTATTTTGTTGAGGTGATTGTTATTAATGGAGATTGGTCAAACTACTTAAGATTATCTAAAGATCCAACATACAGTCAGTTCTTTACTGAAGCTGGTCTTAGATCAGACAAATCAGCTGACTTCTTTGCATTAAGAGAAATAAAAGTAATTAGCAGAACAATTGGTTCTTTGATCCCAGGATTTAGAGATCAGTCTGGAAACACAGTCTCTATAGACGCGTTAATGAATAGAGTTTTTGCTAGCACAGGTATACTTTGTGCACTCGATGCAGAAAAACTAGAGTTGATTAACTTAGAGTCTAATGTGTTTGTTGATTCTGACGTGGAAACACACAGAATAGACTTAATTGGTCATGGTTTTGATGAACTAGATTCACAAAATACTCATACTGCAGATGATGGTGGATATGATGTAACAGGTTCACCGTTAATTTTAGCGGATGCTACACCTTTACTTGATGTATTAAGTTACACTAGACCAGCTGACTATAATTTAATATTTACTATAAACAATAATCCAAGTGTAAATACTTTGAACGAAGTTGACTTCTTAGCTGGATATAGTGATTCACCAGCAGCAACACCAGTTGCGCTAGGCGACGTTTATTTAGTTAGTCCTGCAAGCGGAGACGACTATCTTGCAGCTATTGAGGGTAGTAAATTATACCAAGCATACACTAAAGGATTCCTAAGAAAGGGAGATGAGATGGTGGATGGAACTAATACGTATTACATAAAAACAACTGATAATTTAATTAGTGGAGGATTTAATTATGTAAAGATAGCAACGTATCAGGACAATACATTATTGAATCAAGTTAATACTAACTATTACACTGGTCCAAATTCAGAAGATTATGTTAAGATAATACTAGATGACGGAGAAGACTTCAAGAATACATTTGACTTAACTGACACTAGCTTCTTTACTAGCTATGATTCACAACAGCCTAACAAGATAGTTTTAGGTATTAATACTTTAAATACTGTTAATAAAGCTAAAATAAATGAATTTATCAAGGTAAACAATTTTATTAAAGCTAAAGTAGTTGGATCAGTAAGACCTCGCTTATTAAAAATAATATCAGTGTCTTCGGCTGAAGAATTAAGCCCATATACTTTAACTTACACAGTTACAACAATGGCACCTACAGTAGATGATATTATTGGTCTTGACATAGATAATCTTGAATTAAAAGTTTATAAAGGCATCTATAATTTTGTAACTGAATTAAAGGGTCAAAACTTAGGTTCTTTTAAAATAAGAGATGCTAGCTTACCTAACGGTACATCAGATAGACAAGCAAGTATATTGAGCTATTTGTTTGACTACACATCTATTCCAGAAGCACTTGCAAATGGTGAACTAATTGACTTTAGATATGTAGTTGACTCATACGAAGGTGAGATATCAAGTAACTCTAAATATTATTTAGCTAAGTTATCTGCTATGCATGGACAAGCAATGGCATTGTTAAATGCACCGTCTATTAGACAGTTTGAAAAATCAGTTGTTCCTAGTTTTATCAATCCTACGAATAAATTAGTTTCTTCAGAGTACATCTCAACAGGTGGTAACTTATCTTTAAATCCAGAATTTACATTTAAGTTTGCAGAAGAAGACATTAATGGAATTCCACTTTCGTCTTATGCAAATTATACATTTCCTAACTTGATTGTTAGAAGCGGTTCACGAAACATATCTGTTCCACCGGCTGCTTATATTTCTAACTTGTACGTAAAAAAATTCAAGAATGGAACTCCGTTTTTAATTGTAGCTGGAGGAAAGCGTGGAGCTATTAACGATCCTGAATTAGTTGGAATTGAATATGACTTAACTGATTCTGACCGAGATTATTTAGAGCCTGCCGGTTTTAATTTAATTGTAAAGAGAAGAGGATTTGGAACTATTTTATTTTCAAACAATACTGCTTATCAAAGAATCAACTCTGCACTTAATAATGCTCACGTTAGAGACAACTTGTCGACTATTGAAAGAGATATTGAGCGAATTTTGTTTAATTTCTTATTCGACTTTAACGATGAGATTACACGATTAAGAGTTAGAACAATTGTTGAAAACTACCTTGACTCTGTGATAAACGCTAGAGGTATTAGTACATATGAAGTAATATTTGATAACTCAAACAATACAAATGAAGTTATTTCAGCAAATTCAGCAGTACTAGACATAAGAGTAGACTTCCCTAGAGGAATTCAAAAGTTCATTAACCGTATTACTATAACTAGAGTAGGAGGAACGTTGAGCTCAGACGCAACTGGATTTATCCCAAGCTTCTAAAAATTATTTAAGAGAGAATGCTATTAAAAGTAGGAAGTACAGGCGACGATGTCGTAAAATTACAGAAAAAGCTAGGAGTTGATCCAGTCGGTACATTTGGTCCAAAAACTGAAGCTGCTGTTAAAGATTGGCAAAAAGCCAATGGACTGACTGTCGATGGTCTAGTAGGAGATGCTACTTGGAAAAAAATGTTTGGTGAAGCAACTGTATTAGTAACACCAGTAACTAGCGGTTCACTCAACCTAGATAAACTTAAGGGACATATTCCTGACGCAGTGCTAACTCAAATACCTGAGATAGTTAAGAAGTTTAACTGTAACACAAACTTAAGACTAGCTCATTTCTTAGCTCAATGCGGACATGAATCTGGTGGATTTAAAGCAGTTTCTGAGAACCTAAACTATAGCGCAAAAGGTTTGCTTGGTACATTCCCTAAGTATTTTAATTCAACTACTGCTTCTCAATATGAAAGAAAGCCTGAGATGATTGCATCTAAAGTATATGGTGGAAGAATGGGAAATGGAGCAGAGTCAACTAAGGAAGGTTATAAATTTAGAGGACGAGGTTATATTCAATTAACTGGTAAATCAAACTATACAAATTTTAGCAAGTTTATTGGAGAAGATACTGTAGGTAATCCTGATCTAGTTGCTAATAAGTATCCGTTAGCTTCAGCTGCATTCTTTTTTGATTCAAATAAACTATGGTCAATTTGCGATAAAGGCTCTGATGATGCAACAGTTACAGCAGTAACTAAAAGAGTAAACGGTGGAACTCTTGGATTAGCAGATAGAATCTCTCACTTTAAAGAATATTATAGTTATTTAAGATAACTTATTTTTCTTCTATTAGTGTAGTCTCTAAAAATTTATCATTCTGATCTTGTAGATACTGTATTCTTTGTAATAGTATATCTTTATCTTCTTTGCTTGTCTGTTTCATATAAGCGTCTTGTTCTTCGCATTGTTTTTGCCAAAAACTAACACGCTCTTCCATCATACGATGTTGATAGTAAATAACACCTAACATAAGAATAATTACAAAAGATTGTTCTTTAAGTTTAGCTAAAAAAGTATCGGTGAATCCTGAAGACATAGTGGTTTTATCAGACATTTATTTTATTTTTTATTCAAACTCTTCAAGAGAGATATCATCAGGGCTATCTAGAATACAAATAAGCTCATTTGCCATAATCATATAGTGTTTTTCACCTTTATAGTAAAGTTCCATACCGGCATATCTGTTGAATAGAACTAGATCACCTGATTTAACTAACATAGGGTTATTTGCTGAGCCATCTCCACAAGCAACGATAGTTCCAACATTTGGCTTCTTAACTGCTTTTTCAGGAAGTAGGATTCCGTGAGTTGTAGATGTCTCTTTATCTCTAGGTTTTATTAAAATTCTTTCGTATAGAGGTTTCATATGGTTGATAATTTATTTTTTAAATTTGTAAATTCTTTATAATTAAAAGTAGTAGTTGAGTATGAAGCAAAGAACTCTTCTAGTGAGTTCCTGATTTCATCTGGGAATACTTTAGTAGAAAGACGAGTTAGTCTAATATTGAAAATTAAGTGTTCCCTGATTTCATCTAATTTATTTATGTCTGTTGCTTTGGTTATTAATTGAATTTGATTTGTAGTTTCATTAATAAACTCAGTATTAAGTGAATCTAAACTAGACATAATAGAGTCTCCAAACTTCTCTGATAGGTTTAAAATAATTTTTTGAGACCTAGATGGAGTAAGATTAGTTATTCTTGGGATATTATCTGACTTGTCACCTAAAAAAACTTTAGTTAAGACCTCGTCAATTAGGTCTACTTTATGCTCAACATAATCCTTGTTTTTAAGGTTAGCTATTACTTTTTCTATACTCGATCCACTGATATTGTCCATGCTTAAAGAAAAGAAGTTATCTTCCTCTGTTTCAGCAGACTGTGGAACTAGCTGTGCTGGGATAAAGAGCCTCTTGTGTTTTGCCATTTGTTTAGGAACAATTAAAAGAACGTTTTTATGAGGTATGCCAGTCAACTGTTTTAGGTCTTGATCTACTGAATAAATCAGTACATCTTTATTTGTTACTTCACAGAGGTATGCAATTATATCATCTCCCTCAGTTCCTTTAAATCTATATTGATTAATTCCACAATGATCAACGAGATGTTGCATTATAACCTGTTGAAAATAATCAAAGAATAGGTATTGAAATTCATCGTATTTTCGAGTACCTTTGTATTTAAACTCTTGGGGAGCTGATGTAGTTTTAAAATCAGAACTCTTAAAGAAATTATCAGTGTATTCTTTTCTCCAACTTTTAGAATCAAAAACTATGTGTACTTCATCTGGAGGAGTAGAAGTAGCTGATATTAAAGAATTAAGATAGGTGAAACAGAAGTTTCTAAATGAAATTCTTACTTTATCTTTTAACTTAAATCCGTCTTCTAATAAGTCCTCGACATAATAAACTTCGCTTATTAACTTGTCTCTTAGTGTGACTGATTTAGTCACACTTATTGCAACATTAATAAATGCATTACCGTCTATTATTAGATTCATCTTAGTCTTCTGATTTTTTCTCTTGGTCTGACGAACTTTTACGTAAGGTTCTAATTGCAGCAGCTAATGTCTCTGCTTCAAGTAGACCATATGATCCTCTCTTTTGTGCAAAATTAGCAGAAGCTACTAAAACATATACGGCTTGGTCTGGAGTAAGGTTATGAATGAATTTTTCATAAGCAGCATCATCTTTGTAACCGATTATTCCAAATAATATGTTATTTGGATCATGCTGCTCAGTCTGAGCAGCATGATCTGTTTTTTCAATTTCTATATTTGTCTCTTCCATGATTATAGATTTTTAAATAATGAGTCGTATTCGTCATCTTCTGAACC
>Ga0181346_1000396_pt1 | contig 18762 bp, 23 predicted proteins | sample Su13VDMM15DN_FD_130100 | JGI IMG/M metagenome (GOLD analysis project Ga0181346, IMG submission 130100) | Freshwater viral communities from Lake Michigan, USA - Su13.VD.MM15.D.N | ecosystem: Environmental > Aquatic > Freshwater > Lake | place: USA: Michigan | collected 2013-07-15 | reverse complement strand
ACGCATCAACATAATTTATATCTTTATTACGTGAGTCTTTAGATTCCATATTCTCATATCTCATATCTAGCTCGTGTTCTCTGAACTGTTCGATTATGCTGTAACCATATGTTTTTACGTTGGCTTTGAATTTAATTACATAGTGACCATCGAATTCCACAATCTTATAGAATCTGACTTCATTGAATAGGTATTCTTTATTATCAGTAATACCTAAATCTTTATTTGTTATAAATTGTATTTCATCGATATCCAATATTGATGATGTTCTAGGGTTGGTGATAGCTTTCTTAACTTCAGTTATAAACATCTTATGTAACCTGTCATATTCATCTGGGTACATAGTTACGTATAGTTCCAATAGTCTAGTATTATTCTCATCGGTTCTTACGTTCATTTTCTTAACGTATTTCTCCAATCTGAATTTAGACGGGTAGGTATGCTTGATTTTGATTTTACTATCACCTTTGACCAATGAATCATGTTCTGATGCGTTTATATTCTCGTTATCGGCATCGAGCAGATTCAACTGACCCATTGTAGTATTGGTAAGATTATCGATTACCAATTCAAGTTTATTATCATCTGATGGTTCAAGTTTAACCTTTTTTAGTTTATGTGAATAGTTCTTATCTTTGGCGGTGTAAGTGACTGTTCCGTCAGCTTGTTCTTTAACGGTAATATCTTTACCTTGTATATTTTCCAGTATCTTGAATATTCTCCATCTTAGGAATTTAACCTCTTGTGTGACTCTACCTTGTATAAGGTCTTGTAGGAACTGATTCTGCTGTATCTGCTGTTCTTGACCTACATCATCAGATAGATTACCACCATTTTGTTTAAGTGCGTTCTTTTCCACATTAACCAAAGCCAATATCAAAGCAAGAAATTGTGATTTAAGCCAGTTCATCATTTATGATATTCAATCCAATAATCAATCATTTCATCTAACATCGTTTCAAATGTGTATTCTGTTTCCCAACCCAAAATATTTCTAGCTTTTGTTGCATCACCTCTCAAGTAATGAAGTTCTTCAGCACGTTCAAATTTAATATCTGTTTTTACATATTTTTTAATATCTAATTCTAATTTATCAAATACATAACTAACCAAATCGTTAACACTTTTTGATTCACCAGTTGCTAATACATAATCGTCTGGTTTATCTTGTTGTAACATAAGCCACATCCCTTTTACATAATCTTTAGCGTGACCCCAATCTCTCATAGAACTTAAATTACCCAAAACCAATTCATCGGATAACCCTAGTTTAATCTTAACAGCCTCTAATACTACTTTGTTCGTTACAAAGTTAATACCGCGTCTAGGGCTTTCGTGGTTGAATAAAATACCCGAACAAATAAACATGTCGTAAGCGTTTCTATAATTGTGACAAAGACTGTGCGCATACAGTTTACTACAACCATATGGTGATACTGGCGTTAATGGGGTTGTTTCACGTTGATATTTATCTTCATCATATGAGTTACCAAACATTTCAGATGTTGCAGCATGATAAACTTTAGATTTTGGTGAGAATTTTCTAACTGCTTCTAATATCGCTAATGTACCACCAGCATTTACATCTAATGTATATTTAGGGAGGTCAAAACTAATTTGAACATGGCTTTGAGCACCTAGATGATAAATCTCGTCTGGTTTTAACGAGCTGATAATAGATTCAACACTAATAGGATCTGTTAGGTCCATATAATGTAGTGTTATTGAATCTTGTGAACGTAAATGTTCGATTCTAGTCGTTTGCGATTCTGGAACAGAATTTCTTCTAATTGTCCCATGAACTTTATAGTCTTTATCTATTAACAATTCGGCTAAATAAGACGCATCCTGTCCATTAGCTCCAATAATCAGACAAATCGGTGTTTCTTTTTTCATAAGTTAAAGTATAATATTTTTCCATTTATATTTATATTGTTTGTGAATACCAGTTTCAGGTATAATCCATTTTAAAAAATTAAACGAATCTTTTTTTATATACCCTAACTCTATTTTTATTGGTTCGACTACATTTGAAACCGATATTATTTAAAGTTATGAAAAATAATAAACTTAGTAAAGGGGTTATCTATATTTTTCAACGAAATCACTACAAATACCTAAACACTGAGTCGTATCATCATCATATATTTCAGGCATTACGGCTATGCTATTTTGTATTGGTTGTTTGCTAGGATAAACCCAAATATGATTATGAGATGTTAGTGTTAGCGTATCACTTTCATGCCAGAAGTAATTGAATACAGGTTGAGAATCTTTAAAGAAAATTATAGCTTCTACATTTTTACAGTGAACCCATAATTTTGAAATTCTATCTACCAACCATTTAAAATTAACATTATATTGTGGTTCATCATGACCTAAAAATAATTCATGATTAACAAACCAAACATCAATTTCAACATCAAAATCTTTTGAAATAGCTAAATCGATATAACTTGGTTCATTTTCCAATAAATTATGACCGTTTGTATTGCCTCTGTGAGCTATTAATATCATATTATTTTTTTTTCTGAAAAAGATTCTAAAATAATGGGCATGGCAGTTTGACTCAAATGCATATGTGAACCCTCCCAATTATCTAAATAATAAGGGTTTGTTATTTTATTTTCATCAATCATTTTATAAAAAATGGTGACAAAACCAATATTGTTATTATCACATAATTCTTTTAAATAACGATTAAATTCTTCGGTTACTAAATTTCTTTCTAGACATGAACCAAAAGATGGACCGCCTGTATATTGCTTAGATTCATGCCATGAAGCTATTGGTCCCCAAGCCATAACATTAATACCTTTATTTTTATAGTATAATAAAACTGAAAAATATCTATCAACACACTCTTTAACAATTTCTTCTTTTGATTTATTTTGAGTCTCCATTTGTTTTACTAAATGCGCTCTAATATCAACCTCACCAAAACAGAACAAAATCGAATCATTTGTAATATCAACGTTATAACTTATTATTTCGTCAATTATGTTTTTTTTGTTTTCTAATTGATAAGCTGTTGCTGGTCCTATTCTATAACTTTTAAAAAATGGTGTTCTATCATCAGCCCTGCTTGGCCAAATTGGTTGCATTTCTTCTTTTCCGCTGAAAACAGCTGAGTGGCTATCACCTATACAGTGTATCATAATTCATAATATTTTCGCTTAAATTGTTATAAAACTCAAATTCATCTTGCTCACCATTTTCACCACCAATACCCCATGGGTTTTGATTACCATGAACAGTGTTAAACATAGGGTGAATACCAAATCCATTTTTAACAAATAAAAATTGTTTGTTTGTGTCTCGTTTATATTTGTTTAACGCTATTTCATCATATGAATCAATAGTTGATTGAGAAAGAATATTAACCCATTCTGACGTTTTAATGAAAAATAAACTATTGGTAAAATAAGGTGAATCTATGTTGAATATATTATAATCATTTTTAACTATAAATTTATCTATATTATCGATTACATATTTGTTTATTTCCATTTGAACTTCGTAGGATATTCTTAATGGATGTATACCTTTAGTATTTGTATTTAATGATTCTAATTTCTTATAATAAGAATTAACATCCCAAACAGTTGCATTAACCGTAAATTCATTTAGTGGGGTGTAATCAACACCCCACAAACCATTTGGCATTGGTCTAGTTAAAAAATAATTGTAAATCTTATCTTTTATAATTTTATCCGATACAAAATCTTCAATAAAAAAATCACACGATGGTATATTATTTGACATAACTGGAGATAATGTTAAAATGTTTTCATTTTGTAAAACTTCAACGTTTTCAATCATATAGTCCCACACATAATTATTTATAAAACAATCTTCATCTAATTTAACTGAATATTCAGTGTCTGTTGATATAGCTATATTTATTTTATTTAAGTAATTGTTTCCATTAGAAATAAGACGAATCGAATATTCGATACCCAATTCATCACATTTAGTTTTCCAATCATTTTCATGTGTAGCTAAAACATTTAATTTAATTTTTGATTTATTTTCTAGTTTTATCTTAGATAAAAAATAAAACATTAAATCTGTGTAATTTAACCTATTATGCGATAAATAATTAATTGTTATTTGTTTCATTTCATATAATTTTGTCTAACAAATTCTTTTAATTCACAACCTTTAGGATAATTAACTCTTTTAACAGAAAAATAACCTTGATTGTATTTTTCAACAATTTGATTTATTGTTATAACCCAATTAAAATTAGGTCTATTTGATGGGTCGTAAGTACCAAAATACGGTGGAAACTCCCATTGTTGTCCACTAAGCATAACCATATAAGGTAAATAAATATTTATCATATCATCATTAGGGTAATATTCTAAACATTTGTCTAAATGCTGCTTGGCTAATAACATAACTTCTTTAGTCACTGTCATGCATTCCCAATTAGCACTCATAGGTAATTCTATATTGTATTCTAAATATAAATTTTTAGGGTCCCAACGACCATATGGTTGTTGTAAAGGAAACCCTATTATATTTTTATCTGAAGCTTTCCCATTATATGTTTGGTCCCAATTATCGGTATTTAAAAATTGAACATAATTAACACCTTTTTCAAAATTAATTTCGTTAATAAAATATTGGTTAGCTGACACTAAACAAAAATGTTCAAAGCTATTTATTTCATCTTTACTTAGATTTTTAATTAAATCAATTAACGCTCCAAAAATAAAATTAGATTTATTTAAAGGACCAAGCATGTGACGCATTCTAATTTTAGGGTGGTCTAATGTTGGGTGATTAATCATGAAGTCGCAATTATCATGAAAATAAGATATGTTAGCTATCATGTCATCAACATCTTCAATTGTGTGTGTTGTTGAGTGAGCAAATATTATAAACGCTGTTTTAGATTTCATTTATAGTTTTAATTAATTCATCAATTCTGTTGTATATTCCTTGTTGCACTTCAGAATCTAAATTGTTATGATTCAATTTATTTTTAAGTTTAATAAATTTAGGTTCAGAGAAAACATAATGACCACTTATATTTATTATTTCTTCTTTGTTATCTTCTGGTATAAAATCAGCGTCAACCCATTTTACCCATCTTTTTGATTCATAACAAATTTCATAAAATTCATCTAGTAATTCTGGATGATTAGTTTTAATTATGTTTAAAATGATTTTTGTTTCTATTTGTCCAAATTCTGGAGCAATATTAATACAGTTTAACCCGTTATTAAATTTTGATTTAACTAATTCATTTGTTAAATAATCACCATTATGTTCTTTTGAAACCATACCATGGTTTTTGGTAACTTTAACCATTTCAATTAATCTATCTTGATTAAAATTACCAATGTTTGTGTTACCTTTTAATGCTGTTCCAGATTGGATTACAGCGTATTTAATTTGACCGTATATGTCTAACGGTAGTAATTCTTTTAAGTCTTCTAAAAGATTATTTAATTCTATTTCATTTGTTGGTCTGATTGCTTCTTCAGTTCCAACCTCAAATAACATGTTTGGATTTAATCTATACCCTTTTAAAATAAATTCAACAGTTGCTAATAAACCGTCACGGTATTCTTTATGTTTTTTCCAAACATCAACATGTATAATATCGAAATATTTGCAATCTTCAATAAAAGAATCCATACCGTCATCTTCACTATATCCTTGTGATGGACCAGCGTGGTCTCTTACTAATAAGATTTTATTAGATTTACTTCTTACGTATTCGCAGAAGTCTTTAGTTGTCCAATTGTTAACGTAACCACCATTAAATTCTACTTGTCTTCTAGATGGTATTAATCCAATTTCAACGTTATTTTCATTTGAGTAATTAATGATTGCGTCAACAATATTTTTACTCATAGGTCCTATAAATATTTTTGGTTTCATACACCAAATATATTATTTATAAAACACTTTGTAAAGATTAAGTCTACCAAAATAATATAAAAATTCACCCATCTTGTAATCATGTAGTGGTGACATATTTAACCATATGATTGCTGTCAACGTTTGAACCTTTTTTAAATCTAATCCATTGTCAAGAATCCACTTATGTAACTTTTCTCTACAATTAGTTAAAATATCACTTCTTAAAATGTCACATTTAATACCGTTTGATAATTTTTTAACTGAGAATAATTCTTGATGGACAATATCGTGATTGAATAATAAGTTATGATTTAATTTAGCTAAATCATAATAGATGTCGCCATTTTTTAAATCACCACCAAAGTCTTGTCTCCAATCTAATAACACAAATTCACTATTACCTTTATAAATTATATTATCTAAAATGTAATCACCATGAAATTGATAATAAGTGTCTGAACATAACCAATTTTCATTTATTTCTTTTATCATGTCAATAACTGGTGGTACTACCATACCATTGATAGTAATTTCCTCATCACTTATTTTATTATCATTAAATAATTTTTGTAATCGTTCATAAGTTTTATCAAAATAAAACTTTTTGGTGATCTCTTTAAAACTTTCTGATTGACCATGTTTAACCCATAGGTTGTTTTTACTCCAATCTAAAAAATCTTCAAAAATAATTTCATTTACTGACGTTGCTAATAAATCACCAGCAGCATATTCGTATTTGTAAAAATTATCTTTACTGTCAATCAATTTAGGTGTTAGCCCAGATAGTTGTTTACATCGTTCAACTCTGTTAGCACAAACTGTTTTATTATAGAAAAATTTAATAACAAAATCATTAAATAAAAAGATTGATTCATCTACTTTATCTAACAATTCAAATTTGTCATATATAACTTCTCTAGCGTGTTTTAATTCAAATACATTACCTATGTCTAACCAATTAAAATATTCTTTGGTTTCCCATTTAATATTCATTCGATTGATTGCGTGACAATCACTTAATGTTGTGTCGCTAGTATCTGCTTCATATTCCTCTTGTAATGAATCCCAAAACAAATTATAATCTTTTATACCAGCGAGTCCAATATAAGCAAATTTAGACGTTAAATCACCTTTGTCATTTATCATTCTATTAGGGATAAAAGATAACGTTCTATATTGTGAATTGTTTTCTTTGAATTGACAAGCTAACCAGTTTTCTATTGGTTCTTTAATTTCTTCAGTTATAATAGTATCTGCTGCATGAAATATAAAAGGACATTGTAATTCATCTTTAGCTTTTAACGTTGAGTAACCAAGGGATGAGCCTTCGCCTTCATATTTATCAACTTCGATAAATGTAATTTTTCTTTCTGGATAAGCTAGTGTTAAAAAATCTTTAACTTGTTCTCCAAAATAACCAATAGTTACAACTAATTCAACTTCATTAGGATAAGCTTCTACAATATATGATATCGCTGGTTTTTTACCAACTCTAACTAAACATTTATTTGTGTATTTAGTTAAATCACCTAATCTAGAACCAACACCACTAGTTGTTATTAAAACTTTATATTCTGCCATATTTATCTTCTAATCTAATAATGTCATCTAAGAAATTAGTAGAACTTTCTAAATACAAGCTATCAACAACTGCCGACATTCTATGTACGACAAATGGTTCGATGGTGTAATAATCACCTTCATTCAATGTCATTTCAGTTAGGTTATCTTTATCTGGACCAATCTCAAGTTTTAGTTGTCCCTTTAAAAGATAAAATGATTCATGTTTTTTTTCATGATATTGTAGGCTGCAACTATTACCAGCTGTCATGAATAATTCTTTAACAACATAATTTTCATTAACTTCAATCCATTTTTCCCAACCCCATGGTTTTTCTACTTTTGTAACTTCTTTTTTCATATTATTTATTTATTTATTTAGTTATTTTTATTATTTGTTGTTCGTTAGTAGACTCATTACTATAATGATTTATTAATTCATATTCTCTATTAAATTCTTTAACCCATTCATAAAAACATTTTTGTTCGTGGTCATCATTTGTATTAGAACCACCACTGTTATAAACCCATTCATCAAAAACTATAATAGTATTTGGTTTAATATAATCATTAAGATTATAAAGTACAGTTTTAGTTGAAGAGTATAAATCACAGTCAATATGTAATAACCCAATATCGTTAGCTATTTTTAAATAATCATGTATGGTGTCTTCAAACCAACCTTTATAAAATGTAATATTTTCAATATTTGGTATTTTTTTATCAGTTGAGAATGAACCCTTAACGCAAACACCACCAGCGATATTATTATTGGAATCAACCCAATCTTCTGGTAGACCTTCAAAAGAGTCAAACCCAAATACTTCATAATTAATATCAAAATAATCTCTAATTATTTTAATCGTACCACCCTTATAAACACCAAATTCTAATATGTGTTTAAAATTTTTATCCATTAAGGAACAACCCATTTCAATATGTCTCATAAATTTTCTATATTACTAATACCTTGATTTCTAGTAAGGTTTATAGCTATTGCTGTATTATATTCTTTATCTTTTTTTCTATCATTTATAAGAACCCTAATACCACCACCGATACCCATTATTAATTGGTCGTAGTAAATACCTAATTCGGATAATTGTTTAATTGTTATATCTCTAACACCCTCACGCCTTCCAGTTGTCAATATTATGTTATATCCTTTTCGGTCCCATTCGGCTAATTTTTCCAGTGTACCGTCTAAAAGTTTAGGTGTCTTAGTAAATTGTTCAGATATATTTTCAGAGTGCTCAATAAGAGTTCCATCAATATCTAGGAAAATTGTTTTAGGTCTTATGTCCATATTGTTTAATTTAATTATTGTGTGTCTAATTCCCACCATGTGTGAACGCCAACACTATTAGTATCTATATTATATGAATCTAGTAACGATTTTAATGTTGGGTATTTTGTGAAATTCCATAACCCTTGTGATAAAGCGTGCATATGAGGAAAGAATAATGAATTAGTGGTTCTTAAAGTTGTTACCGTTTCTATATTTTGAACACTAAAACATTTTTTATTAGACATAAAATTTAAACAATCGTAATCTTCATTTTGATTTTTAGCCTTTTTTAAAGTAGTACAAAATTCTTTAAGTGTACTTATTTTCCAAATAGCTGGTTGAAAAATATGACTTATTTCCTTATAATAAAAATAATTATCGTAACCAGTTGGTATACCATCTTGTATTGATGTTGTTGATATATGAGCATAACTCAATAAGAAATCAATATCATTTTTTGACATAAAGGTGGTCATATCGTTTACAATACTATTACTAACTTTGTTTGTTGGTAACCAATCTTCATGAATGAATAATAGGTAATCTTCTTTAATATCATTCAATACAGATAAAACCCTATCAGTCCATATCATTTTTTCATCATATGTATGTTTAATCCAATGTTTTGGAATATTGTGGGAATCCAATTCAATAAAAGAATCATTATATAAAAAATGTACTTCTAGTTCAACGTGTTTATTTACTAAGTCAACTAATGCTGGCCAAATAAAACTACAATCCGAATGTGTATAAATTAATAACGGTGTCATATCTTTTACTATTATAATCTCTTTTTATCTAAATGTGAAGCGTAGAATTTTTCAATTGGGAATTGCCAAGCTGTTTTATGTGGTGGAAGTCCAGATTTACCGCTTGGTCCATGAATTTCAAACACATCTCCAAATAACGAACATTCTTGTAAATTATAACCTTGTTCTTCTAAAAAGAACCCATAACAACCCTCACAATAACCAGTTTCTGCTTTATTTATAGATAGGAATTTATCTGCCCCCATTTCGAGCATTCTTCTCATAACTTTATTTTTACATAAAAAAATAGGACCAAAACAACCATAACCACTATAATTGTATTCATATTTAGATTCATTTGTTATTCTGTCACCCCATGTGTTGAAATTACCAACACCTCGATTAAAATACATTAAAATGGTTAAATCTTTTTCTTTTAAGTAATCTAGATTACTTTTAATTCTTATAGAATCATGAATAAAATAATAAAACTCTTCATTTGGGTAATTTTTATAAGCATGCCAATAAGCACCAACCATCCAACTTTTATTTTTAACGTCTTCTATTATAACATCATACTTTTTTAATGTTTCAAAATATGTTTTATCTTCTGAATCACTATCAACAACAACAATTTTTTCAGTTGGGTGAAATTCTCTAATATCCATAACTAACTGAATAATAAAGGGGAAATCTGGGTTATATTTACATGGGATAACAAACATTATATTTTCTTTAAAAACATAAAATCTCCCTCATAACTATCATGATGAGTTTCTGAAACTAATTCAAAATTATATTTAGTTAAATATTCAATAACTTCATCTTTATGTGCTGCACCGTTATAGTAAGGTATCATAGAACATTCAACATAGATGGCTTTAACATCATTTAAAATATCACCCATACCTTTGAAGATATTTAATTCACTACCTTGTACGTCCATCCATAAAACATTTACATCTGTTATTTTATTTTCATAACAAAATTCATCTAATCTAACAACATTTACTACAGTTTTAGAAATATTAGGACCAGTTTTATGTATAATTGATGGTTCCAATAATGATGAACCACCCATATTATCATATGTAATATAAAAATCTGATTCACCTTTAAAGTCAGACGCAGCAACGTTGTAAACTTTTATGCTATCAATACCTTCAGTACTTATTAAAACATTATTATACGATTCTGGATTAGGTTCAAAAGTACGTACTTTACAATTAGGTAATTTTTCAGTGAATTTGACACTTTCAATACCGTTTAATGAACCAATATCTAATATTGTTTTGACTTCTTGTAAATCAAATCGTTCACCAATTTTATTTAAAAACCAACCAACTAAATCATCGATTGCATTTTGCATTATATCTGGGTAACCTTCTGGGAAGTGTCTATCCTTTATGTGATTAAAAGTTCTCATTAATATATTTATTTTTTTCATATCTATGTAAGTGTCTTTCATAGACGTTTATATTTGAATTATGCGCTGATTTATTATTACCATCGACCATCATTAACCAAAATTCAGCGTTATGTCTAATAGTTAAAACTGCTTTAGCATCAGGTTTAGAAATTTCATCAATTGATGGTAATTTATTTATATGATTAGAATTGGCCCACCAAAAATTACCAGAGTAATGTTCAGTTGGTTCTGTTACTAAATCAACCCCATATGTATCATAATTTTCTAATTCTTTAATCGCTTGTTCGTGTTTTTCAACATTAAAGTATAACATGTATTTACGCCAATCATTTACACATTCATTATTAGGCGTTGTAACACCTTTTGTATGTATGTATAAAATTCTATCATTAGTCATAGTATCTTTACAATGTGTTTGAATTTGTTTCAATGTATAGAACTCACCAATATTAATATCAGAGGTTTGATTAATTTTAATGTTATGGTTTGGTGGTATTGTTAATAGACCGCTACCAACAACACACACGTTTATTAAGTCTGCCGAATTAATTAAATTTGTTTTGCTTAGCGATTCGAATATTTCATTAACAATTTCTTGGTAATTACCTATAGTCGCTATATGGAGATAAATTATCGTTTTATTATTTTCCATATCTATAAACAGAAATACCCTTTCTAAAAATTTTAGAACTAATAAAATCTACTTCGTGTTTAAGTTGTGGAAATAAATCACCTTTTAAACGAGCATCAAATTGTTGGGAGCCAACGCCTATAACGGTATCGTGATAAATAACATATGCATTATCATCTAAGAATGGTATTACTAATTCAGTATCTAACTTAATGCCTTCTTCAGTATGGTCACCATCAATAAAAACCATTTGAAACTTAACGTTTAACCCTTTTAACCACTTTCTAGCATCTTCTGAATGACTATCACCAAAAAAACTTTTTAACGCACCAGAAATCTTTAAATTAGTAAAATTGTTATCCCTAGCATTAGGGTTACCATCATAATTAATAGATGGGTGTACGTTTAAGTCCATAACATGAACATCTTTAATTTTTAAAAAATCAGTAAAAATTCTAGTATTACCACCAGCTGCAACGCCTATTTCTAAAAAATTTGTAATTTCAACACCTTGATAGGTTACTAAAAAGTCTGTTATTTCTTCTGGACATTGTTGTAATTCATAACCACCTTTAAAGGTACCACCAAATACTTCTACGCTATCTGAACCAGCGTTTAAAACGAAATCTAATATTTCTTCTTTTGTTTTCATAGTTTAATTTATATATTTATCATTATTTACTGATGGTGTTTTAATGACAATAGTAACAACATCAGTTACGCATTTAAAATCAGTCGATTCATTTGGTTGAATCGTAATTATATCGTCTTTGATATATTTGACTCCATTCATTTCAACTTCACCTTCTAAAATTACTGTTATTTCTGTTGCTATTTTATGGTGATGCTCTTGCTCGTAATCACCAGCGTTATATCTTTTTATTGCAACTTCAAATTCATTAGTGTTTAGTAATGTAGGATAAAAATTACCAATAAACCAACCTTTTGTAAAGTGTTTTAAATTTGTTTTATCCATTTTTTAAACATTTTTTTTAATTTACCTTATTTTCTAAGTAAGTTTTTAAGTCTTCTGGGGTCCCTAAACCCCACATTTTACTAATATTAAATGGTTTGAATTTAAGACCGTCTAAAATTGCTTCATTATATACTGGTGCAACGTAAAACTCATTATTAACTCTAACGTTTTTTTCAATCATTTGTTCAGCGTATTTGACATAATCAGAACCTTTGTTCCAATAATAGATACCAACTGTTGCAATATCACTTATTGGTTTTTTTTCAGCAATCTCAGTTATAAAACCATTTTCATCTAATTTTGCAAAAGACCATTTAGGGTGCGTTGCTTTAAATGTTAACATACCACCATCTAAATTATCGTTTGTCATTGAATAATAAAAACTATTGCTATCCCATTCAACAAATTGGTCAGAGTTAGCAATAACTAAATGTTTATCATTATTTATATATTCTTTAGCTAAAAGAGTTGTACATGCAGCACCTTCAGTTACACCTTCAACTTGCACTATTTCGCAATTAGGCGTTATAAGGTTTAATAAATATTTTAAATTGTATTTCTCATAATGCTCTTTTTGAACAATGTAAATAAATTTGGTGCTAATATTCAAATTCTCAATAACAACTTGAATCATAGGTTTATGATTAACTTCTATTAGTGGTTTTGGAAATGTGTAACCAGCAGAACTAAATCTAGAACCAGCACCAGCCATTGGTATTAGGATATTGAATTCATCCGATTCCCATTTATTTGTTGTTGTTTTATCTTTATTAATTAAAGAAATTTGTTTTATTATTTTTTCATAGGTCACATCCAATGGGTTTTCAACTGGACATAAAAAAGAACCAGAATCTAAAGCAGCTTGTCTTCCGTGTAAGCTATCTTCAACAATTAATGTTTCAGATGGCTTAAACCCAGAATGTAATATAGCTTTTAAATAAATCTGAGGATGCGGTTTAGCTAATTTAATATCTTCGTTGCCAAAATATTCATCAATATATTCAATCAATTCAGTTTTATGTAACATTAATTTTATCGATTCTCTAATAGAATTAGACGCAACATATATTTTATATCCTTCTTTTTTAAGAGATTTTAAAACATTTTTTAACCTCACGTCTTCTTTTAAAGTGCTTTTAATCACATCAAAAGTCGATTCTTGTTTTAGTCCCCAAATTTTATCATGTAATGAAATTGGTAGTTTTTTTTCAGAAGTTAACAAATGTAATTTTGTTTTCGTTGTTAACCCATCATATTTTGTTAAATGTTCTTCTCTAGTGATAACATAATTGTCACCAATTTGTTTTAATGCGTTATTTAAAGATTCATAATGAATCTCTTTGGCGTCAACTAACACACCGTCTAAATCGAATATTATCAATTTAACCATATTAATTATTTTCTAATATTATTATAATTTTTCTCAAACCAATCAATCGTTTCTTTTAAACCTATCAATTCTATTTTTACCTGTTGGTTGTAATCCGTCAACAGGTACAAATTTTGCATCATTAAAATCATGTTCTAATGTTAAGACAAACACTTTGTCAAATAATTTGTTTAATATACTTAAATCCATAAATTAATTTCATTTAAAACCGCTATTTTATCTTTATCAGGTTCGTTAAAAACCTTATCTTTACCCCCTTTAATAATAAAAACACTAGAGTTTGTATTCATATTAAATTCGTATTTTTCTCTAACTTGTTTTGACCACAAAACGTCTTCACCTTCTCCCCACGCTAAGTTTTCATCTAAAGGAAACTCTAACATAACAGCTTTTTTTGCAATCCAATATGAACCAGAAATGTACATATATTTCGATAAATGATTAATATCGTAAGGTATTAAACAATCCCTACCAATAAAATTATCCATTTTATTATTATTGTGAGGCCAAATGCACCAATCTCTAAACCTTTCACCATTTAAGTTTATGATTTTATCCATTCTTATCTTAAAATCGTTACCAGAGCTTATTTGCCCCTTATACCAACCATCATTTAATTTTATATAATCATGTAGGTAAACAACGTTATCATATTTTGCTCCATGTGTGATTATATTTTTCTTTTTGGTTATCCACGCTCTTCTAATTGATTCATTAAAAGATATTATTTTCGTGTTTTTTCTAAAGATTTTAGATTCACCAACTATTATTATTTCATAATTTGGTATATTTTCATTTTCAATTGAGTCAATAATTTCATTAATCATTGAATCATTGTTACCCCCTGTTATTATTCCAAAAGTAAATTCCATTATTTAAAAATATTTGTATTTTTGAATATCCAATCTTCTGCGATTAAATATTTATTAACCAAATCAAAATTATCTTTAACTGCTGATAACATGGATTTGTATTTTTCTAAGGATAGCGAATTTAATTTATGAAGTAAATCTTCAATATTATTAAAAATTATTATACCGTCTAAATTAAAAAAATCACCAATTGATGGGCAACCCCAGTATATCGGAACTGTACCCGTAATGAAACTATCAATTAATTTTTCAGTAAAATAATAATCTGAACGGCTATTTTCTATAACTAATGAAAAAGCGTAATCTTTTAACGAGTCTAATTTATAATCAATAGGTTGATACCCTCTACCGTAAACATCAATTTGTATATTTTTTGATTTTAAAACATCTATTGAACTATGTCTTAATCTATGTCCTTCTGTTTGTCTTTTATCTGATGCAATAATTGATAATATTTTAGTTTTATTATATATTTTTTGGTCTGCTTCTTTAATCCAACAACCACAGTGTGGGTAAAATAAACCATTATTACATTTATCTAATAATAATTTATCGTAAGTCAAAATATTCTTAAACTTACCATAATTAACACCAACCCAATCATATATTGATGAGTTTATTGCTCTAGGTTCCATTAACATAGCTATTTTATTATTATTAATAATATTTTCGCTATTATATAATGAATTGTCAGTTATAAATAAAATATCATTAGGGTCTATGTTTTTATTCCTATCCCAATTAATAAATTTTGAAACCTGATAATCCGTTGAAAACTTTGCGTGTGCAAAATTTGTATCTATTATTTTTACATTATTTGAAACCATATTTAATTTCTTTATGTGGTCCATTTATATTTGAGAAATCCATAGAGTACATATCTATTTTTTCACCATGCAAAAATTTATCGTTTAATTCTTTTTCCGAAACACCATAAATTAAGCCATGTCTATTCCTAAAAGTGTCGTTTACTAAATTTGCTGGAATGCTAACCAATTTAGATTCAATAAAACATTTAAGCGTATTAGGTATTAAATCAGTAAAAACAAACCTTTGTAAATTAGCTTCTAAAGTGTTAGGATTACTAAAATTAGTTTCTATTAGTAATTCTTTTATTAACATCGTGTTATATATATGACCATCTGTTGACAGTGGGTACCTAAAGTCCCCCACCTGCTGTTTTGTGTAGTCGAAAATTATATATTCACCAATCGTCTCATGTTCAGCTAACTTGTAGTATAGGTTGGCTGGGTGGGAATAATTACAGTTTTCACCTAATCTTAATGAAAATATGATATTATCTTCCACAACTGGTTTTATTATATCTATTTTTCTAGTTAATACTTGTTTGAACATCACTGCATCATCAACCATGAGCGTTGTGACTTCAAAATTATCGTCAATTAACTTAATCAAATCACGTCTAAAATCAGTCTCTTTTAAAAAATTAACTCCACCGTACTCACCAATCACTTTGAGGTACCCGTCATTATATTCTGGATTATCCGCTTTAAAAAGAATGTTAATTTTATCGAATAATAACCCAGAGTTATGCTTTATCGAATCTAATAGTAAGTTCAACTGACAAGCCCTATTCTTAGAGAAAATTATCAATTGGTTTCGGTAGTTCACCATGATTATTAGTTGAAGTATATATTATAGTCGACCACCCTATTTTGTATATCACTAAACCCTATTTTCTGTTTCGCCATATTGGGTTGAAATCCGTAAGCATTAAACCTATCATGCAATTCAGCGTAGTAGGTATCTACCTGTTTTTTTTGTTTCGTTAGTATGTTATCCAGTATCTCAAACATAGTGTTTTTTATCGCAACACATTGTAATGCAACTGTATAATTTAATTTGATAACCTTATCATTTATCATCTCTGGGGGTTTACCGTATTTGTGGTTACCACCAAAATAAATGAAATCCCAATCGTCTGGTAATTTACTGATGTACCCGCCTACATTATTAATTTCGTTAGTGAATTGAACATCGTCCTCTAATATTAATACGTTAGATAGATTCCTGTTCATACACTCTTTAATTATATTATGATGTGTTAATAACACACCCAGTTCACCAGATAATAAAGGCGTGTTATTGGTTAGAGTAATACCGTCTATCGCGGGGTATCTAGTCACACCGTTTAAATCATACGTTTTCAGCTCAGATAGAAAAGATTCATACCTATCTGGTCGTCTATCTAGATTTATCACATAGATTTCTTCAAAATAATCTTTAAAATCAACCATAGTTTACATTACTGTTCTATAAATTTCTGTTATCACCCTAGCGACACCATCGCTTTTAAACTTATCCAAATCATTCGGAACTTCGTGGAATGTCTTATTGATTATATTACCGTTAGAATCAACGTCATATATCCAACCACCTTTATCGCACATCCAACCCTCTATTGTAGTTCTACCTAATAGTATACCAGCAGTTTCGTCACACTGTTGAATCAGTGTTTCCACGTTATTAACAACACCATGGTATTTCACATGTGAGAAATCAGTTAAGCTCGAATTTTTAAGTTCTTGAATAGTCACACCGTTTTCTTTACCGACTAACCATACCTTTGAACCTTCTTTACCACACACATCAATTAAATCCAATATCGCATTTCTCCTTAAGTAATCAATCGTACCGATAAAGATAACTCGTTTAACATTAGATTTATTAACGGACTTTAGTGGTTTAAACCTATCTGTATCGATAGGGTTGTAAATAACATCTACCATACCCTCATTAATATCATGATTATTAACTAAATGAGTTTTAATCTCAGGTCTAATCGCAATATATTTTTTTATACTATCAGATATAACTGGTTCTTCCAATTGAATAACTTCTGAGTGTATAGTACAGATAGCAGGTATTTCTGGATATAACCTCAACATAAAGTCAGTTATTGGTTTGTGGTTCAAATGCAAAACATCGAACCGTTTATCACCAACCTTATAAAGTTTATTTAACTCAGAAGCCACAACCCCAGATGGTGTATTAACACCCCATTTACCATCGCCTAGTTTGTAGTTAGGTGGTTCACTTAGATTATATAGATTGATACCTAGTTTCTTAGCTTTAGTAGCCATAGGTTCACCTAATTGCGAACATACACTAACGTCACAACCTTGTTTAACGAGACCTTTAGCTAATTCATAAACATATAGTTCAGAACCAGTTAGATTAGCAAAACTCAAACAACCAATCAACACCTTTATCTTTTCATTGGGTCTAAACGTTTTTTTAACCGTAACAGGTAAGTTCTCTTTATACTTCTCAGCGAATCTAACTTTATTCTCATCCCATTCGGTATTCGTCTGCCCTATGGACATGTGGTTAACCCTTACGTTGGTGTGTACACCGACTTTAACCCCTTTCAAGTAATTTCTAAAGCAGAAATCTATCTCATAAAAATGGAATCCTTTAACATCCAAATCAAACCCTTCTTTCAACCTACCCTTATGTACCGAAAAGAATAAACCATCAACAATAACAACCTCCTCCACATCATTACCCATATCATCACTATAAGCTGAAAGCCAAGTTTTACCTTCATGAGTGTGTTCAACTCGCCCATACATCTTAGACCTATCCTCCCACCACATTCCTGATGATGGTAAGTTCTTAGTACCAGCTACACCTAAAATCCCGTACTCTGGATTCTTTTCAAATAACTTAACAATTTTATTGGCAACTTGTTTCGTATTTACAACGATATCATCATGTAGAAAGACAACGATATCATGTTTAGCTTCACGAAGTCCTTTGTCGTAATACTTGGTCAATCCTTCACCAGAATTAACGTACTCAATAACCTCTACTTTTGGATGCCCAAAAGCTTTTCTGATATGCTCAGAATGTTCAGGCTTATGCTCTCTGGTACAATATACTACACTAATCATATTAATCTTCGATAGAATTTTTCATAATTTCAACCATAAGTGACTTAAAAGCACCATCTTCAGGATTGTT
>Ga0181346_1000395_pt1 | contig 18772 bp, 9 predicted proteins | sample Su13VDMM15DN_FD_130100 | JGI IMG/M metagenome (GOLD analysis project Ga0181346, IMG submission 130100) | Freshwater viral communities from Lake Michigan, USA - Su13.VD.MM15.D.N | ecosystem: Environmental > Aquatic > Freshwater > Lake | place: USA: Michigan | collected 2013-07-15 | reverse complement strand
GGCAAGAAATAATAGTCCAACATCTATTGGTTACTATCTTGAAAAAAATCAAACACCTGAGTCACCATGGGTTGTTTCCGAATTAAGAGGTAATTTAGTTTATAGATTATTTAAAGTTTACACGATTGCGGATGGTAATTCTTCAAATACTGAAATTAAAATTTCTATTGCTAACATATCATTTAACAATGGTACATTTGATTTAATTGTAAGAAGTTTCTTTGATACTGATTCAAATCCAGTAGTGTTGGAAAAATTCACTAATTGTAGTATGGACCCTGCGGAAAATAACTACATCGCTAAAAAAGTTGGTTCATCTGATGGTGAATATGCAGTAATGTCAAAATACATTTTTGTAGAAGTTAACCAAGAAGCACCGGTAGATGCATTGCCATGTGGGTTTGAGGGGTTTGTTACTAGAAGTTATTCAGGTGGTAAATCTCCATTTCAAATATTTAAAACAAAATATGACTATCCTGGTGAGGTTATTTACACTCCACCATTTGGAACTCCTGCCGGTAATTCTAACACCACAACAAGTCCAGGTGATAATATAAGAAGAACTTATTTGGGTATTTCTTCAGCGGTGGCTTATTCATCAGATTCACCAGGTTATGACCCAGATTTCTTCCAATACAAAGGAATGCCAAATCCATTAACAACAACTTGTACTGAACCATCACATGTATATTGGCCGAGTGTTACAAGAGGTTTCCATATGGACGCAGGTGCAACTGCGGTTACCATAGCTTATCTTTATCAAAACAGTGGACAAACAGCGTTTGACGTTGGAGCTGGTTCATTTAATTCTGAACCTACTTCGCAAACAAGTCCATATTACTTCTTATACTCTCGTAAGTTTACTTTTTTAGTACAAGGTGGTTTTGACGGATGGGATATCTATAGAGAATTTAGAACAAATGCTGACAGATTCCAATTAGGAAACACGGGTTATAAACAAGGTGCTTCGTCTTGTGCTCCGTACACTGACTCAACAGGATGGGGAGCGTTTAAACAAATCACTGTTGGTGACAACACAGTTGATTACGCAAATACTGACTACTACGCATACTTGTTAGGAACACAATCATTTGCAAATCCTGAAATTACAAATATTAACGTACTTGTAACACCAGGTATTGACTATGTTAATAATAGTGCGTTAGTTGAAGCGACCATTAGTGTTGTTGAAAACGACAGAGCTGATTCTATCTATATCTGTACTACTCCTGACTTTAACTTATTACAACCATCAACTTCTATGGATAATTTAATTTACCCACAAGAATCGGTTGATAATTTAGAAAATACAGGAATTGATTCTAACTATACCGCAACTTACTATCCATGGGTTCTTACTCGTGATACAGTAAACAATACACAAATCTATATTCCGTCAACAGCTGAAGTTACAAGAAACTTTGCCTTAACAGATAACATTGCGTTCCCTTGGTTCGCAACCGCTGGTTATACAAGGGGTATTGTAAACGCGATTAGAGCGAGAAAAAGATTAACTCAAGAAGATAGAGATACTCTTTATAAAGGTAGAATTAACCCAATTGCAACTTTCAACGACGTTGGAACTGTTATTTGGGGTAATAAAACTCTTCAAATTAGAGAGTCGGCTCTTGACAGAATAAACGTAAGAAGATTGTTATTACAAGCTCGTAAGTTGATTTCAGCGGTGGCTGTAAGATTGCTGTTTGAACAAAACGACAGTTTAGTAAGACAACAGTTCTTAGATTCTGTTAATCCAATCTTAGATGCTATTCGTAGAGACAGAGGTTTGTATGACTTCCGTGTTGTTGTTCAAAACACACCTGAAGACTTAGATGCTAACCAATTAGTTGGTAAGATTTATATCAAACCAACTAAAGCTCTTGAATTCATTGACATTGAGTTCTTAATCACTCCAACAGGAGCGTCGTTTGAAAATATATAATCAACGATAAAATAATTGAAAACCCTCACGAAAGTGGGGGTTTTTATTTTACATAATATTTATAGATATGAAAATATTTTTAGTAGAAGAATTTGATGAAAAAATAACGCCTGATTTGAAGTATTATGCTTTTGATTGGGATGACAATATTCTTACAATGCCAACACAAATAATACTTCGTACAGAGGATAATGAAGAAGTTGGTATGTCAACTGAAGACTTTGCGGAATATCGTGTTAAGGTTGGAGTTGAACCTTTTGAATATAAGAAAAAAACTGTTGTAGGGTTTGCTGACGACCCGTTTAGGAACTTTGGGACTAAAGGTGATAAAAGATTCATCATTGACTCTATGATGGCAAAACCAGGTCCTGCATGGGATGATTTTGAAGAAGCAATTAATGGGGGTTCTATTTTTTCAATAGTTACTGCAAGAGGACACTCACCATTGGCTTTACGTAGGGCAATTGAAAATATGATTGAAACTAACTTTAAAGGTATTTCTAAAAAAGAATTGGTTAAAAATTTAAGAAAATTTAGAAAGTTTGCCGGTGAGGAGGATATGAAAGATAAAGAACTTATAAATGTTTATATGGATATGAATAAGTATTATCCTGTAACATTTGGTGAAGGTTCCGCTCAAAGTCCTGAAAAAGGAAAGGTTGATGCTTTAAAAGAGTTTCAACAATATGTAAAATATTTGGCAAATATATTAAAGAAACCAATAATGTTTAAAGACGATATTAGTAATAGATTTATTCCTAAAATAGGTTTTTCAGATGATGATTTAAGAAATTTGGAAAAAGTTAAAGATGAATTATCTAAAGACCCAGAAAATATTATTCAAACAATATCAACATATGGAGGAGAAAAGAAATTATACTAATATTTATAAACTGGACTTATAGCAAGTTTGACTGAAAAAAAGTTCAAAGTAAATAGAAAAATATTTAATTGACACTATTTATAATAAAATAAAAGAAAATTTAAAAACAAAATAATATGGCTGATTTGTTAACCAAAATGCCCTTTCCATATGAACCCAAAAAGAAAAACAGGTTCATTTTAAGATTTCCTGATTCATTGGGAATAAACGAGTGGTTTGTTCAATCCGCTTCTAGACCTAAAATTACTATTAAATCTAACGATATTCCATTTTTAAATACCAAAAGATATGTTGCGGGTATGTACGAATGGAACACTATTCAGGTTAAACTTCTTGACCCAATTGGACCGTCAGCAGCTCAAGCTATGATGGAGTGGGTAAGATTACACGCTGAAGAAGTTACAGGTCGTATGGGATATGCTGCAGGTTACAAAAAAGATATTGAACTTGAAATGCTAGACCCAACAGGTGTTGTTATTGAAAAGTGGTCATTAATCCAATGTTTTCTAACTGACGTTGATTTTGGTGGTGTATCATACTCTGAAGATGGTTTAGCAGATATCACTTTAACTCTTCGTCCTGACTATTGTGTATTACTTTACTAATATTATTACAAACTTTATATTAAAACCCACATTATTGTGGGTTTTTTATTTACATAAAGATAAATTTAAACTATGTTATAAACAAAAACTATGGAAGACAATAGTGTAAATCAAATAAATTTTAATTTACCACACGACGTAATTCAATTACCAAGTCATGGAAAATTTTATAAAAATAAGAAAAAATCGGTTAAAGTTGGTTTTTTAACCGCGGCTGATGAAAATATTTTAGCAAGTGCAAGTAATATTGGTGGTGACCAAATCATTTATAATTTGGTGAGGTCAAAACTTTATGAACCTGATATAAAAATTGAGGAAATGTTAGATGGTGATATTCAGGCTATTTTGGTATTTTTAAGAAATACTTCATTTACACCTGAGTATAAGTTGAGTTTAATTGACCCTGAAACACAAAAACCTTTTGAACTTACAATCATATTAGATGAAATTGATTTTGTTAAACCGTTAGTAGACCCTGATGAAAATGGTTGTTTTGAAACAATTCTCCCAAAATCTAACATAAGTATAAAATTAAAAATCCTTAATTTTGGTGAAATTAAAGAATTAAACGAAAGAGAGTCTTCATATCCAAAAGGAATGACTGTTCCTGTTGTCACATGGAGATTACAAAAACAAATAGTATCAATAGACGGAAATACCGATAAGGGGGAAATTGTTAAGTTTATAGAAAGAATGCCTATAATGGATTCTAAATATATTACAAAATTTTTACAAGAAAACTCGCCAGGACTAAATTTGACACAAGAAGTTACAGCCCCATCTGGAAAAAAGGTACTTGCACGTATTACCTTTGGGGCGGAGTTTTTTCGCCCTTTCTTCTGATTATTTAGAATACCTTTTAGATGAATACATTTATCTGGCACGACAATTAACAATGTCGTATTCGGACTTTTTAAAAATGCCTACCTTTCAGAGAAAGTTTTTAATAAGTAAACTTATTAATTTAAATAATAAAAATCAAAGTTAAGTTATTTATTAATAAAAAACTATATGTTTAATGGAGACCCAAAAGATATTAATACTACCCAAGAAAATGCAGATAATACAGTACAAGGATACAATAAGATTCTTGAACTTTCATTAAATGTTTTTGAGGTTCAGGGAAGGTGGAATGAGGCTCAAATAAATTCGGTTGCAAACTTATCCAAAATGGATAGGGATATGTCTTCAATTGTTAAAAGTATGGGAGTTACCACACAGTACTCTCAACTTTTAAAACAAGAGTTAGGTAGGGCTGTCACTGAAGTTTCTTTGATGGGTGGGAAACAAGAAGATATTAATAGGTTACAAAAAGAATTTAACGAAGCAACAAATCGGACAACAGTTCTAAGTACTGAAAATATTGAAAAATTGTTTGCGGTTTCACAAGTTTCAGGCGTTTCCGCCAAAGCATTAGAAACTTCTTTCAGAAACGCTGGTATGGAAACGGGCCATATAAGTGAAGAAATGACAACGGTTTATAACACCGCAACTAGTTTAGGGGTTAATGCTCAAGTAGTATCTACGTCAGTGTCTGCAAACCTTGATAAAATGAACCGATATGGTTTTGGAACAGGTATTGAGGGTATGGCTAGAATGGCTGCAAAGGCAGCTGCAATGAGAGTTGATATGGCTCAAACCCTTAATGTTGCTGACAAATTATTTTCACCTGAGTCCGCAATCGAAGTTGCATCAACTTTACAAAGGTTAGGTGCAACATCAAGTGCATTATTAGACCCATTAAAATTAATGGATTTAGCCCAAAATAATGTACCTGAATTACAAAACCAATTATCCGAATTATCTAAAACATTTACGACTTTTGACAAAAAAACAAATACATTCCAAATCATGCCTGAGGCAAGAAAACAACTTAAAGAAGTTGCCGAAGCGTTAGGTATTGATAGAGCTGAATTTGAAAAAATGGCAATTGAATCTGCAAGGATTGAAAAAAAATTGGGTGAGATTGATTTAAGTGGGTTAAAATTTAAAGCCACAGATGACGAAAAAATGATGTTGGCTAATATGGCGGAATTTAATAAGGGTAGAGGGGAATATACTGTTAAATTTACTGATACGAATGGAAGAGCTGTCGAAAAAGCTTTAACTGAACTTACTGACGTAGATAAAGAAGCGTTAAAAAATCAACAAAATCTTACTGACCCACAAAAACAATTAGTTGATATTGCTAAAGAACAATTAGGTGCGTCAAATACATTAATTGCACAAAATAGCGCTCTTATTAATACTCTTAATACTCAATTCGCAATAACTAAAGCTGGAACGGATTTTCTTGAGGCATCTGTTGAATCACAGAAAAAAATGTATGCTTCAGGAATGTCAGAATATACATTAGATAAAGAAAAACAACCAAAAGATTTTGGTAAAGATTTATATACTGGTTTATCTAGTATTGCAAAAGGCACTGCAACTGTTTCTGATATTGCGGAACTTAGCGCTTCTTTATTGGCAGGTACATTTGAATCGGCAACAAAAATTATAGTTGAACAATCTAAATTACTTAGTGAAAATCCTTTAGGTACTGGATTAGCAACTTTCACTTTAAACACAGAAAAGGCTGGTAAATTTCTTGGGATTGATTTATCTGAGGCGGTTACAAATACAAAAAACGCATTTAATTCGGCTACACAAGTATTAACTGTTGCGGTAGCAGCATTTAAAAAACAATTTAATTTTGGAGATAAACCACCGGAAAATGGTGGTCCAAAAGAGGGGGTGGTAGAAGAAGATGTTGCAATTAATGCAAATGGACAAAAATTTTCATTAGGTAAAGGTGATTTGATGATGGCGGTAAATCAAAACGCTTTATTACAATCAATTGGAGGTGGGGGGTCTATTTTTGCGTCATCAAACAAACCTGAAGAAACAAAAACATCACCTAAAGAAATAAAAATATCATTAGAGGTAACGGCTAACTCAAATGACTCACAAGTAAGAAATACAATAATGTCTGCATTTAACAATGACGATACAATGAGATTATTAAGAGATAAAATTGCCACAGTTAGTACAGATTACGGACTAACGTCAACGTAAAAAAAAGTAATCCATTCTATTTATAGAAAAACCAATAGATGGCTGAAGAATTTTTATCTTTCAATAATTCCGAACAATTTAGAAAAAAATTAGTTGCAAGAAATTTGCAACCATATTCTGTACAGGGAAATTTTACCGCCACACAAGGTTTACAAAATTATCCTATCAAACTACAAGACAGCTCACCAGGTGATTCTGAGAGTGTAAGTAACGAGTTATTTACCGAACCTTCATATAATACTAGAATGAACATCTATGGACCATCAGGGCAATTTTTTGATGGGGCATTGGCGGTTGATAATTTATCTGTACCGGGTGGTGGAGCAATTGAAAATAATACTTTAGGTCCTGCGGAAGCGTATGGATTACAAACAGATAGAATAGTATTAAATAACGAAGCGTATATTAATAATGCTGAAGTTGTTAATAGATATTTACCACCTGAAGGTTATGAAGATTTATTTGTGACATCGGATTTAATATTATCAAAACCAAATTCAGGAGCTCAAATTTATGGTGATGGTGTTGCTGGACCTATAATATTTACTCAAGGTAATTATACCGTTTTTGAAATTTTAAATAATGATAGTGAATTAAGTAATGATTCGTATTTACAACAATTAGGTGCTCAAAGTTTAAGAGAGGCTACTCAGGCAAGAATTGCAAGAGAAATTGAAAGAAATACTATTGGATTGTTAAATTTAGATACATTAACAAATCCGTTTAATGCAACACTTTTAGCCACAGGTCAACAACCTTTTATTTATCGTGACTATACAATTACTAAACCTGACGGAATTTTAGATTACGCAGTATTCTTTTTACAAAGAATAAGTGGTACTTATTTACCTGCGTCACCAATTGAAGGAAGTTATTTTTCAGATACTGAAATATTAAGATTACGACCACAACAAGCGATTGGTAATTTGGGTGGGGGAAATATTACAAACAGACCAAATCCGTCAATTAAGTTTTTACAAAACACAGGAGCGGGAACTAAATCAGTTTTATTCAACGCTTTAAATTATAATAGATACAAACCTAATTACGCATTAACATCTACACAAGTTGGTAATTTTATTAACAATTTATTTGATAATTTTACGTCTATTGGTAATTTATATGTTGGTAAACAAGAAACAGATATTTCATCTGTTGTGTCACCACCAAACGCTTCACCTATTGATGCGTATGGTATACCAACACAAGCACCTGTTTACGGTCCTGATAAAGTTGGAAAATTATATGAAGGTGACCAAAATTTCCAATTTGGTTTTGCAGGAAAAACATATGAACAAAAGTCATCATTTGATGGTGGGTTTGTTTGGATAACACAATTTACTAAACCTGAAGCTGGAAGAAATGTAGGCCAGGGTGGTAATTTAGTGGGTAGTAACCCTAATTTTATTCCGTTAGCCTCTTCATATAATCAAGTATTATCAACTAATTATACATTTAGACCGGGTTCAATATTAGACGTAACTCAAAGATTGATTAATTCAACACCGGCTCAAGGTGGTGATAGATTAAGTCATGTTGGAAACGCTATTAATCAAGTATCAAAAGTATTTTCAGATGGTTACAAAATAATGACAAAAGGTTCTAAAGTTAAATCTTTTGTTAATCAAGAAAATACTGAAGTAGGACGAGAGTATTGTCGTATCTTTACTAAAGACAACCCTTACTATACTTTTTCAAATCTTCAAAAGACTGTCGCAAATAATTCAGGACTTGACACAAATGGAAATATTAGAAGATTTTCTTATTCAGTTTTAGATAGTACATATAATCTGAATATAACTCCATATAAGAATGGTGGTACTAATATTATAGGTGGTAGGGTTAAGAAATATATGTTTTCTATTGAAAATTTAGCTTGGAAAGAAAGCCCTGAATTTACAAATTTACCTGAAGCTGAAAAAGGTCCTAATGGTGGAAGGATAATGTGGTTCCCACCGTATGAATTAAATTTTGACGATTCGTCAACACCACAGTTTAATGAAAATGACTTTATCGGTAGACCCGAACCTATTTATACATATCGAAATACTAAACGTTCAGGAAGTATTAATTTTAAAATAATTGTTGACCATCCATCCGTTTTAAATTTAATTGTAAAAAAAGAATTACAAAATCAAAATAATACTACTATAAATGAAATTGTTGACTCATTTTTTTCAGGATGTAAAAAATATGACATTTATGAGTTGGCAAAAAAACATAATAATTTGTCTTTAACAACTATTGATGAGTTATACCAAGCGGTTTTAGAAAGTATAGAAACGTCAGATAGTGATAAGTTAAATGTCTTAGAAGGTGGTTTACCCAAGGAGAATTCTGCAGGACCTGATGAGTTTCCTAATTTTACTGAATATGAGGGGATTTCTTTATACTTCTTGACACCAACAAGTGTAGGTTATTCACAATTGTACAGTGATTACCAAAGTGTAATACTTACTCCTGGCGATATAAATGGTTCAGTTCAAGAAAGAACTGTTGTAAATAGTACAATTATACAACCTTTAAATGACCAGTTTATAGAACTTGCTGAAAAAATTAATGAAGCATTAGTAAATGGGTATGAAGTTAAAATTGATTTTTCAGGTTTAGAAGGTGGTGTTCTTAATTGGTCAGGGTCTGATTCAAAAAGAGCTGCTCAAAATATGATTGATAATATTAGTTTATTTTTTTCAGGGTCTAGCTACCAAGATACTAAAATAGGACCTTATGTTGATGATAAAGTTTTAAAATTTGATTTAAATAGTAATCTAAAGTCTTCATATTCTACAAAACAAGGTTCAAGAACTTTTGATTGTAATTCAAATTATGATAATGGTTTAACTATTACTTCATTAGCTTGTCGAGCAGTTATTATCAAAAAAATTAATGTTCAAAAAGCAACACCATTTGGTGAAAGTGTTGCAACTGCGGTTAGTGAAGGGTATGCGTCTACAGTTGGGAAAAAACCACCGACAGTAGATGATTTTAATGATAAATTAAAAAGTATTACTAAAAAATTAATAAGAAATTTATTAACTGAAAAAGATTATTTTGAGATAATAAAAAGTAGTGATTCTTTTTTATATGATGGTATTAAATCAAGAATTAAATATTTTAATCCGTTATTTCACTCAATAACACCCGAAGGATTTAATTCAAGAATTACCTTTTTAAATCAATGTGTGAGACCAGCGAATACAATACCGACGGCACAAGATAATACGGGAGGTGTTTTAACCAAGGATGCGTTCAATACAAATTTTGGTAGACCACCAATTTTAGTTTTAAGAATAGGTGATTTTTATAATTGTAAAATTGTACCTGATTCATTAACATTCAAATACGAAGGTTTAGATTTTAATCCTGAAGGTATTGGTGTTCAACCAATGATTGTTAGTGTTACAATGGGTTTTAAAATGATAGGTGGTCATGGATTAAAGGAACCAATTGAGAAATTACAAAATGCTCTTTCTTTCAATTATTATGCTAATACTGAAATGTATGATGAAAGAGCTGAGGAAACTGATATAACTGATTTAGAATCAATTGTATTATCTAATAATCAACAAAGTTTATCGTCACAAGCTAATGCAGCTAACGCTAACTCAACACCATCAATGACTAATCAACTTAATACTCAAATATTAAACATTGGAGGTACTCAATCAGGATTGATATCTAACTCAACTTACAATAATGGAATTGAAACAGGAAATTTACTTTACACTGAATTATTTAATAATACCGTATCATCAACTCAAAATTATTTTAATACAATTGAAAATTTTGTAAAAGAATTTGTTAGTGGTAACAATTGGGGTATTTATAAACAAGTAAGTTCTGAAAAAAAATTCACAACAGGTTCATTTAATAGTTTAGATACACCAGTAACTAATGTTAATATTTTAGGTAAATTAATTAACTCTCAAAAATATCTTTTAGATGTTGCAAACGAATTAATTAATGAAATTGAAAATAGTACAGATTTTTTAACTACACAATTAATTTTGGCTAATGTCACACAATCAGATATAAGAGCGGTTAAAAATAATTTTAAACAAAAAATTAATGACCAGTTAAATGAAATATCCAGTCAGATTCCAAATAGATTACAACAAATATCTAACTCACAATCTCAGATTTTACAAATCTACAGAACAATGGATTTAATTTGTTCGGCGACTGATGGTAAAATAAATTCTGCGGGAAGCCCTTATGTTTATACAATATCAGGTTTACCTGATGGAACATCAGATACGTTAACATCTATAAGAACTGATTATATTAAAATTGCTAGTGATGTACAAAGTTTTTATAATTTATTAAATTCTGAAGAAATTATCATAGACATTGTTACACCATCAACAAGTTTTACACCTATATCTAATGTCACATTTAATTCAAGTGTTAATAAATTTTATACACTTTTTTCTAATGTTATAATAAATTCTGCATTAAGAGAATCTTTGATAAATTCTTTAACTCAATTTTTATTTTCGTCTTCAGTAAACGTAACTAAATCAACAGTTGCTCAAACAATTAACGGATTAGAAAAAGATTTTATAACTGAAAAAAACGCTGAAACACAAAAAGTTGATGATTTCTTTAGTTCAGAAAACTATTTAATTTATCGAAATTATAATCCTCAAGTTTCTAATCAAAGTATTAAAGGAAAACAAAGAAACTTCACGTATACAACGGCAGGTACAACACCAACACAACAAAATAATTTAAAGAATTTATATTCTAATGTGAATGTTAATTTAGATAAATCAACCTATAATGGTAAAATAATTTTTGACTAATGGCAAATGAATATTATAATAGATACGATAATTTTACTTTAAATGGTAATACTACTTACATTCCATTTGTTAATGTACCAAAAAAAACTTCAGATAAAGTTTATATATACAAGTTAGGAGTATCAAGATTAGATAAAATTTCACAACTTTATTATAACTCACCATTTTTTGGTTGGTTAATTTTACAGGCGAATCCACAATATAGTGGTAGTGAGTTAAATATTCCCGATAACGCAGTTTTAACAATACCATTCCCTTTGATAACATCTTTATTAGATTATAAGTCAGCAATAAACGACTATTTCTATTATTATGGTGGATGATAATATCTATGTGTATCCGAATACCTGTAATAACATTTTTGTAATTGACCCTAACAAGGTTCAAAATCAATTTGGTAATCCTGAAGACAGAAATATTAAACAAGAAAATTTAATTTACTACGCTAACTTAGAATGTGACCTACAACCAAGAAGTAGAATTGTTGCCGGAACAAATAAGGCGTCTTTCTCAACGTTTTCTTTAGCGTCCATGAATTTTTTAAACCCAAATGGGAAAGGATATTTTAGTACAGATTGGACTCAACTCAGAGAGACTTCAAAAAACGATAACAAAATATCATCTGAATTATTAGGAATGAAATCCATTTCATATAAAGTAGGTTTAAGTTATATACCAACAATTACGGTTAGTTTAGAAGATGTTAAAGGAAGAGCTTTATTTGAAAGTGGTGATAATTCACCTTACTCCGCATTTTTTATATTACCCTACCCGACATTTTACCTAACTGTAAAAGGGTATTATGGTAAGGCGGTAAGATACCCTCTCATTTTACAAAAATTCACGTCAACATTTAATTCGAGTAGTGGTAATTTTGATATTACTTTAACATTTATTGGATATAAATTTAATGTTTTAACCGATATTACTTTTTCAGAAGCATTAGCGGTACCTCAAATGTATCCCGGCAGAACGTCTATAAGTCAACCTAGAAATCCTACAAATAATTCAAATGGTAAAATACAACAATACACAACTGTAGGTTATGAAAAAATAAAAAAAATATTTGGAAAATATAAAGAACTTGGTTTAGTTGATGAAAATTTTCCTGTAATGACTATTCAGGAATTATCAACAAAGTTTGATAATTTTATTAATTATAGCTTAAGAGAATTTGGTCAAAAAAACTTTTTACCTTTAAATGATATAAATACTTATTCTGACGACTTAAATGAATATCGAGGTAAAGTTTATACTTTTACTGGGTCATGGTTTAACATAAACTTAGATTCTGAAAATTTTTTCGTTACAAAACCATTAGACAATGGTCAAAGGTTTAAGATATATTCATTCAAATTAGCCAATTATACTAGTGTAAATAATACAATTGATATTTCCGCAATTAAAACCCAATATGAAACATTAATATCATTAATTGATACTTATAATTTAAAGTTAGATAATAATCAAACTTTTGGTTCTTCAGGACAATTTAAAATTGATAATCCTCTTAATAAAAATTACTCATCAGTGGAAATCGATAATAGTGTTTCCGCTAATATGATTGACTATGAAGAAACATTTAGACAACGTAATGGGCAAGATAAAACACCTAATAATAGCGAATTAGATACACTAAAGGGGCAAGTTGCAAAATTAGATAGTATCCTTGGTGCTCCTAATATACCAATTTTTTATCAATTTGACGGACCGTCAAGATTTGTTGATTTAACTTATGAACTTAATAAAATATTAGACACTCAAAAAGTTAAAGTTGAAGAAATTTTAACTAAAGAATTAAATTCTTTTATAAGTACAAAAAGTGGATTAGGATTTGTACCAAGTATTAGAAATGTTGTGGCGGTAATAATGGCATCGGCTGAAGCTTTTTTAGAATTAATGTCTGACGTTCATGAGCAAGCATCACAAAGTTCAAATAGTTTATTAAAGAAAAGGGCACTTTTAGGTAAGAGTGATTTAAAAGACAATTCCCCGGTATATCCATGGCCATCATTTTTCATACCTAAAGAGGTTAACGGTCAAACTAAATTTGAACTTCAGTACCCTGGTGACCCATCAGTTATATCACAAACAAAGGGAAATCTAAGTGATGTATGGCCCGAGGTTCAATTTGTTGAGGAATTTTTAAAAGGATATTTACAAAGACAAATTCCTCCAGTACCTCCAGCGCCAACTTCAGATGGTATTAATCGAATATTAATATCAGCATTTGAAACACCACCAACTAATCAACCTTATAATACTGATAATAAAAACGACGCTACTTTTTTATATGAAGTTTGGGAGAGGATAGAAAGTATTTGTTCTTATAACGGATTTCAAAAAAATAATACCTCGGATACAAATCAAAATGTTTACCAATTTTTATCTGACGTTGAAAGTATAAATGTGTTTAACGCAATTAACCAAACAGGTGGAAACTCACCAAGTATTGAGTTTAAATTCAAAACTGAAAATTTTAACTTTCAAACTTATTCCGCTCTTTTAACACAACTTATTCAACAATATGAATTGTATAAAAGAGATATTTTTAACACAGAATATTTAAAAAATGAAATTAATATTGAACCAAACGCTATCTATCAAAAAGATTTTCCGGTAATTCAAATTACTCCTGACACTCAGGACAAATTTGTTAATTATCTTTTTTCTAATGTTCATTCTGAAACTTCGTTTACCGATACATATCCATTTACTCAGCAAGAATGGAATAGATTAAATTTAGCACAAGGTGATAGATTTTTTAAATTTAGTGATGCTAACAGTACAAGTAATTCTATTTTTTACAATACACAAATAAAAAAAGTTACTAATTTTGAAGAAAGTGCGGTTTACGGAGTGAGTGGGAATAAAAAAATTTTAAGACCATTTACCGATTTTAAAATTTTTAAGAATACAATAGATATAACCAATCAAGGGGTCACTCTTGAAAAATTTTATAAAGATAGGAGAATTACAGATTTTATTTTAACTGAAGGTTCAGTAAATTTTTCAGCGTCAACATTTGAAAAAAAACAAACAACCTCAATTTTAAACACACCGTATTTTTTAAATTCTTTATTAAGTGGTGTTACAAAATCAAATAAAAATACTTCACCATATCCATTTTTACAAGCGGGTTATTTATTTCTTAATAGTTTACCACTATCAACTTTAAGGGAAAAATATCTTTCTTTAGAAACTGATATTAATAAACCAGGGGATTATATATTTGCAGGATTAAGAAAATTTGGGGCAATTCATAGATTACCACTATTTTGGATTTTAAAAATAGGTTCAATTTGGCACAGATATAAAACTTTTTTTAACACAAATCAGGACATTATAACTCCTGTTTGGACTGATTTTAATTATTTGGAAAATTATGACCCAATAACCCAATTGGCAACTACAACTTATTCTTTTACATCTGCGACATCAACTACCCCAATTAATATTATTTTACAAAGTGACCAATCTCCCATTAGACGATTTAATATTGGTTTTTATCCAAAGTTAATAAATGAGTTTTATAAATTTTATAATTTTGAATACATTTATGATGAATCAACTGTAACAACAACTTTAGATATACAATCGGCATTTCAAAAAGCTTTAGATGAAAAAAACATACTGTTGATTAATACAACAGACGGTAATATTTCGTCATCAACAGATTTAGTTACCGCATGGTCAGTTTTAATTAAAAATAAAAACAATGAAAAAGAAGAATACATTCTGTGTCCATCTTTTGGTTCAACAACTAATCAAATTAATAAAGAATGTTTTAACAATACCGTTAATACTATTCCTTTAACTGACAATAAAAGTATTCATAATGGTAGTGTAAGGACTTTTTGGTCAGCGCCAACCTATGGTTATTTTGATACAAAAAATATAAAAAAACCAAATTACGCACAACACTTCAAAAAAGTATTTCCAAATACTATACAACAACAAACATTTGAATTATTTCAAGATGATAATTACTCAAATATACAGGAAATATTTACAGTTTTTGATTATTCAGAATTAGAACTATTTGAAACGGAGTTTTTAAATTTTGTTAAAAGTACTTCAATAAGTAAGTATACATTTGAATCTATTATTAGACAGATAATGACAGTTTCATTATCCAATATTGATTTAATTGATAATAACACAAAAATTAAAACCTTATCAAATACGCAGTCTACAAATGTCATAAACGTTTTAAATGAGGCAATTAATTATGATTATTTGTATAAAAAATCAAATCCTACAAATTATAATAAAGGGTTATTTACTTTATTATCAAATAACCCAACACCTGACATAATTGATAAATATAATATAGGTTCTTACTCTGCTCAAACACCAAACTCAGTACCAACAAATGGTGGAATTAATTATTCACAATCTTATAATCAATATCCTGAACAGTGGAAAACTATATATTTATACATTGGTTTTTCTGAAATACCTGGACTCAATTATGATGGACTTGAAAATTTTATAACAAACTTTTTCCGAGTTTTAGACGTACCTTTTACTGTTGATAATATAATTTTATTTAGAAACTTTATTAAAATTTATGCGTCAAACGCTCTTCGAGGTAGTTCAGATGTTGTAGAATTTAAAAATTTGGTAACAAATTATCTAACAAAAACAAATAATTTGTTTGAAACTGTTTTTGATAATTTTATTAAAAAATTAAAAATAAAATTAGGTGTAAGTAGTGAAAATTCTGAAAAAATAGATTCAGTAATAGAGGGTGACCAAAGTAAAGTTGAACTTTATGATATGTTTAAAGCAATAAATGACAAATGGATTGCTTCAAATAATTACGGAGAAAGTAGTGAAATATCTGATTCACCATTATTTAGGGATTATCTATTTTTAGATAGAGGAAGTAGAAACGTTGGTGATATTTTAGTTGATATAAATAAAGTTAACACTTATTTAAAAGGTTCTAACATGAAGGCTAATGTTTACACAATTATTGGTTCAATTATTAAAGACCATAATTTTGTTAGTTTTATGATGCCGGCCTATATTAATTTTTATGGAAAACAAACACCATCGGGTGGTGGGAATGATGATACTTATGTCCAATTGTCAAATACTCAATTTGCGAATAATTTATTTGGAACTTTTCACACGGTAGATTTTCAAAGTTCACAACCAAAGATGTTAAATATATATGTCGATAAGCCATCGCAACAAACCAATAATACATCAAAATTAAATGGATACCCTGATGATGGATTAGATATTACAAATTGTGCCGGTAATCCAATAGTTGTTAGCGAGGAAAGAAAAAGAAATTATTCGTTAGAAAATAAAGTAGTTGGATTTGTCGTTGATTTTTCTTTACAAAATCAAGGTGTATTTAAAAGAATTAGTGTTGGACAAGATTTAGGTAAAGCGACAAGTGAATCTTTACAACAAGAATATAATATGACACAATCAAGTGCTGGTATTAAAACATCAACACAAAGTGTTAGTTTATATAACATATATAAAACAAGGAGTTATAATGCTTCAGTTGAAATGCTTGGAAACGTTATGATACAACCATCAATGTATTTTGTTTTAAGAAATATTCCTTTGTTCACTGGTAGTTATTTTATTACTGAAGTAAACCACTCAATAGGATTGGAGGATTTTAGTACAAGTGTAACCGGAACAAGACAAGCAGCACCAACTTTACCAAAAGTTGATACATTATTTCAGACAATCAAAAAAGAATTATTAACTGAATTAAATAAAATTTATAAAAACCAAAATACGACAAGCTCTGCAGGTATTGCAACTAATACTGGGCAAATAAAATCAGTTATTTCAAGTTCTATTTACGGTAGTGGGTATCCATCTACAAGTCAAAATTGTGAAAAAGATTCAGTTTATTCAAACTACGTACCAGTTATTTCAGCGGCAATTGATACACAAAATGCGTTATCACTTGGTACTAAATTATATGCAAATGTAACATTTACAGAAAAAACTAAGTATTGTATTTTCACATTATATTGGATTAACTCTGGCGCACTTGTCAGGTTAATGCCACAAATTAATGTTGTATCTTATAACGGAGCAGGTATTCCTTTAACTTATGATTATCCAGGTATTTTAAAAACATTTTTTTATACCACTAACAACTCAAACTATTATGTTTGTTTAACAAACACTAAAGGGTTTACGCAGTCATACGCAGTATTTGAAAACGACCTGACACATCAGAAATTTTTAAATTCCGCCTATTCATCATATTTTGAAGATGTTGACATTACTGACGAAATAAAATTTGCGGAAAGTTTTTCTAAATTTTGGATTGAAAGTTTTCCTTATAGTAAAGTGACTTTTGATGAATTTATTTTCCAAGATTATCAAAAAACTAATAAACAAACTTATGATGAATTAGTTTCAAAAATAAAATATGCGTATAAATTGTATAAGACAATTTAAACTCTTGTGTAATTTCATATTTTTAAGATATTTATAAACAAAAACACTATGGGTACAAAAGAAATTTTAGATAGATATCTTGGAAAAAGTACAAGAATTACTGAAACTGACAAAGGAAATGGTTTCAAAGAAGTATGTGATTTAGATACAGGAGATTGTTATACAATCAGAATGAAAGATGGGTTGATTGAAAGAGTTAATAACACTCTTCATACTAATAAAAAAATAAACGTAGAAACAACACAAGGTTTCAAACAATTACTGAACGGTTAAGATGGCAATTTCAGAAACAATTATTGAAGAGTTAAGAAGATATAATAAAATTAATAATTATATTTTAGAACAAGACACTGCGGCGGACCCATTTGCTGCACCTACTGAAGGTGACCCTAACGCCGCTTTACCACCACCTCCACCTGGAGCAGTTACTGGGTCATCACCTACGGACGCTGGTGCAACACCACCGGCAACTGAAACTGATACAACTGCAACACCTGACGCTCAAGCTATAGACGTTGCAAACGACCCTGATGTTGAGAAAGTTGGTGATGAAAGTTCTGAAGAAACAGGTACCGAAGAATTAGAAATTACTGATTTAGTAAAATCACAACAAAATATTGAAACAAAACAAGAAGAATATTTTAATAATCTTTTTAATCAGTTAAATGGTTTAGAAAGTAAGTTAAAAGATATGGAAAGTATTTTTACAAAATTAAACGATATTGAATCAAAGATTGAACAGTACAAACCAAAAACTGCTCAAGAAAAACTTGAATTAAGAAGTTTAGATTCAGGACCATTCAATCAAAAACTATCTGATTTCTTTGTGGATAAAGAAGAAGAAATGGAAAAATCAGGAAAAAATGAATATGTTTTAACTACAGATGAAGTGGAAGATTTCACACCGTCTGAAATCAAAACAACTTTTAATGACTTTGGAGAAGAATCACAATACAAACCTTTGAAATTCTAAATTTCAAATTTGACTATTACGGCTGACACACTTATACTTGAATATTAACTAATAAATTAT
>Ga0181346_1000392_pt1 | contig 18862 bp, 24 predicted proteins | sample Su13VDMM15DN_FD_130100 | JGI IMG/M metagenome (GOLD analysis project Ga0181346, IMG submission 130100) | Freshwater viral communities from Lake Michigan, USA - Su13.VD.MM15.D.N | ecosystem: Environmental > Aquatic > Freshwater > Lake | place: USA: Michigan | collected 2013-07-15 | reverse complement strand
TATATTCAGTAATTCAAATGAAATTAGTATCAAAGATTTGGTTGATTTATTAGTTAATGAGTTTAACTTTAAAGGGAAAGTAATATTTGACAAAACAAAACCTGATGGTCAATTTAGAAAACCCTCCGATAATTCAAAATTAAAATCATATTTACCTAATTTTGAATTTACCCCAATTGAACAGGGATTAAAAGAAACAATAAATTGGTTTATAGAAAATTATGACAAAACAAGAAAGTAAAATTACCCTAATTACAGAGATTAATGGTCAAGATGGTTCTTATCTTGCAGAATTCTTATTATACAATTAAATAAAAATAAATAAAAATATTATGGAAAAAAGATTATATGAATACAGTTCAAATGTGTTTTCGCAGTTTGGTGAAGATGGTATCACTAAAAACATTTTAGAATTTTTAAATATTGATTCGGGGATTGTTTTAGAAATAGGTGCTTGGGATGGGTTTTACCTCAGTAATACCGCAAACCTATGGTCTAAAAACGAAAATTTCAAAGCAATTTTATTAGAAGCCGCTGACACGATGAATCCTGAAGAATTAAATAATAAATACCCTAATGTTGATAGCTTTAAAGTTTTTGCATCATCTGAAAATAGTTTAGAAAAATTAATCGACAATTGTAAATTTGATGTAACTAATGAAAATTTTGTATTGGCATCAATTGATATTGATGGTGATGATTTTAATGTTACAAAAAGTTTGGGTAAGTATAAACCTATTATTCTAATTGTTGAACCAAATGGTAATGTAGTTGAGAGAGAAAATTGGGTTAATCCAAATGGTGCAACAGTAAAAGAGTTAGTTGATTTAGGATTAGAAATGGGGTACGATTTTATTGGTATGTCAGGAACTCCTAATGTGTTAAGTGGTAATGTATATTTGATTAGAAAAGATTTTTCAGATTTATTTCCAGTAACTAAACTTCCTTGGGATGAAAGGGGTATTCTACGTTATGGAGGACCTATTTACAAATAGTTTAAAAAGTTACTGTAACTATTTAAACCAATATAAACAACAATTATAACTAAAAACATTAAGTCATTAACGAATGCATTAATTGAGAATAACATTGAATGTCGACCTTTAATTTGTGGTTCAATAAATGAACATCCTTTTTGGTATGAAAGATACGGTAAACAAAAATTACCAAATTAAAAAATGCTACATGAATATGGGATATATATACCAAACAATCATCAAATGACTGATGATGAAATAACAAAAATAATTAAAATTTATAAGATATGCAATATTTTGGAGTGGGTAATATGGATGAAAAAATTATTCAAAAATACTTTAATTATGAGAATGGATTTTATTTAGAGATAGGAGGAAACGATGGAATTACTCAGTCAAACACCGCAAATTTAGAATTTTTTAAAAATTGGACGGGAATGTTAGTTGAACCTATTTATGAAAAATATAATTTAATGTTAGGGAATAGAAAAAAATCAATTTGTATTAATGCTTGTGTTTCAGATAAAGATGGTGATATTGTTAAATTTAATAATGTAAATCTTATGTCTTTTGTTGAGAACTCTCGTAAAAGTAAAGAAGATGATGAATTTTGGATGTCTGAGGGTGAAAGATGTCAAAATATAGTAAGAAGTTCTATAGAATTAAAAACAATTAAGTTACAAACATTATTAGATAACCATAATATTAATAAAATTGATTTTTTTTCTTTAGATGTTGAGGGGTATGAGTTACAAGTATTAAAAGGGTTAGATTTTAATAAAATTAAACCTGATTATATTTTAATTGAATGTACCCATAAAGAAGAGATTTTTATGTTTATGAATGATAATCAGTATGAGATGATTGAATTTTATAATACAAATGATTATCTTTTTAAAAAAATTACATAATTTTATGTACTACGAAGAAAAAGATATAATAACTCAAGACGGTTTTTTAGAATTTTGTAATAATAATAACATATGTTTTTTAAGACCTGATTATTTTTATTTAGGAAAAAAACAAGATATGTGGAGAGGTAATCCCCACCCAACTAAAATCAATGACATTGTAGTTATGGGTCATTCAGATTATTCAATAACTGATGAAATTTCAAACGAGTTTAAACTTGTTTTTTGTATTAATAGGAATACTGGTAATACAAATACATTTGGATTACCTTTAGGTATAACTAGTGATTGTGATGACTCACCCATACATCGAATTTATGGTAATAAATTAATTATGTTTGATGTTATTAATGAAAAACTAGAAAAAAACAACTTACTTTATTTGAATTTTTCTATTAACACTTACGCTGATTTACGTCAGTCAGTATATAATAAATTTGTTAATGAATCTTGGGTTAATGTTGGGACTCCCGAACACACCATTAACGGTCGTAAAAAATATTTGCGTGAAATTAAATCATCAAAATTTGTTTTATGTCCTAGAGGAAATGGTATAGATACTCATAGAATATGGGAATCCTTGTATATGGGTAGTATACCAATCGTAATTTATGAAAATACTCATCACTTATTTACTGATTTACCAATTTTATTTATTAATGATTGGGAAGAAATAACTTATGATTTTTTAAATAAGAAATACGAAGAAATAATTAATAAAAATTGGTCCTACGATAAATTAAAAATGAGTTATTGGGAGGACTTTATAAAACAAAAAATATATGAAAATAGCGTTAATCACAGGGATTAATGGTCAAGATGGTTCTTATCTTGCAGAATTCTTATTAGAAAAAGGATATGAAGTTCACGGAACTTTAAAAAGAAATTCGGTGGCAGAAAATCAAACATCAAGATTGGATAAAGTATATGATAAAGTTAAATTACATTACGCCGATTTAACTGACTTGTCATCATTAGTGCGAGTTATTAATGAGGTTAAACCAATTGAGATATATAATTTAGCAGCTCAGTCACATGTAAGAATTTCTTTTGACCAACCTTTATATACAGCAAATGTTACCGGTATAGGAACTTTAAATGTTTTAGAGGCGGTAAAATTATTAGACCCATCTATTAAAATTTATCAAGCGTCATCTTCAGAAATGTTTGGAAACTCTATTGATGATGATGGATTCCAAAGAGAAACTACTCCAATGAATCCGGTTTCACCATACGGATGTGCTAAAGTTTTTAGTTATAATATTTGTCGTAATTATAGAAATTCATATGGAATGTTTATTTCAAATGGAATATTATTCAACCACGAATCACCAAGAAGAGGAACTAACTTTGTAACTAATAAAGTTTGTAAAGAAGCGGTTAAAATTAAACTTGGTTTATCTAATGAGTTAAAGTTAGGTAATTTAGAGGCAACTAGAGATTGGGGTCACGCCAAAGATTATGTTAAAGTTATGTGGGAAATATTACAGTTAGACAAACCTGATGATTTTGTATGTTCAACAGGTGTTTCACATACTGTCCAAGACCTATGTGAATATGTTTTTGGAAAATTAGAGTTAGATTGGGAACAGTATGTTCAACAAGATGAGAAGTTTTTAAGACCGGAAGAATTACATAATCTAAAAGGTGATTCCTCAAAATTAATTGAAGCAACTGGTTGGTCTCACGATTATACTTTTGAAACAATGTTAGATGAGATGATTGAATATTGGTTAAGCTTTTATAAAAAAAATTAAATTATGGTAACAATACCTGTAAGTGTTGGAGAATTAATAGATAAATTATCAATTCTTCATGTTAAAAAAAATAAAATAGTTAATGAGGATAAATTGTCTTTTATTAACAATGAATTTGAATTAATATATAATATGTCATCAATTTACTTTGATGACAAAGAAATTTTAAATTTATATCGTCAGTTGATTGATGTGAATTTGAAACTGTGGGAGGTTGAAGATGAATTAAGGACTATTGAAACAACAAAAAATTTTGACTCTCATTTCATTGAGTTAGCTCGAAAAGTGTACTACATTAATGATGACAGATTTTTAGTAAAAAATAAAATTAATGAATTGACTAATTCCGAGGTTAGAGAACAGAAAGATTATGTTGAATATAAATAAAAATTAAAAATTAAACATGCAAAAACCGACAAGGGGAGTTAAACCAAAACCGACACCTACTATTACAGGTGATAGAGTGGATAAAAGAACAAAAAAACAATTAATTTGTTCTTTGGTTAAAAAGAAGACTAAAGAGAAATTTTTATCCGAAAGTCAAAGGAAATATTACGATATCCTTAATAACAATCAAATAACGATTTGTTCCGGTCCAGCCGGGGTTGGTAAAAGTTACATAGCGATGAAAGCGGCTGTTGATTTATTACTTGATGAGACAAATCCATATGAGAAAATAATCATTGTTAGACCGGCGGTTGAAGCGGAAGAAAAACTTGGGAGTTTACCCGGTGGTGTTGAGGAAAAGTTAGACCCGTATATTTTCCCCTCTTATTATCTTTTAAATAAAATTATTGGTAAAGAAACAAGAGAAAAATTAAAAGAGATTGAAGCTATTGAGGTATTTGCGTTAGCTTATATGAGAGGAATGAATATTGATAATTCTATATTAATTTTTGAAGAAGCTCAAAACTCAACTCCAAGTCAAATGAAACTTCTTTTAACAAGAATTGGATTCAATTCTAAGTTTTTTATTTCAGGAGATTTAGAACAATTTGATAGACATAAAGATAAAACACAAACCGGTTTATGGGACGCACTTAAAAAGTTTCAAGATTTAGAAGATGTTGGGACATTTGAATTTAATTTTGAGGATATTGTGAGAAATCCATTAATTTCCAAAATATTAAAAAGATACGAACCATGAGAATTGGTGTAGAACTAAATGGTGTGTTAAGAGACACCCTTAAAAAAATACAACAAGAGTACGAAAAATGGTATATTGAAAATCCATTTAAGGAAGAAGAAGGTGAAGATGGATTTGAATATCAAGTAATTTCTGATTTAACAACTTTGGATATTATGAGTCATCTTAAATTTAAAAATGAGGATGAATTATATGATTTTCTTTATAAAGAACATACGATGGAAATTTTTGGACATTCCGGTTCTGTTGAAATATCAAGTATGTCGGATTTTAATGAATTTTATTTAGATATCCGAGATAATCACGATGTTTTAATTGTTTCTGATGAAATGGGTAAATCAAAACCCGCGTCTCTATTTTTTATTTCAAAATTTGGATGTTTGGTTGAAACTATTAAATTTTATAGTGAATCAACAATAAACTTGATGTGGGATTCAATAGATGTTTTACTTACTGCTAATCCTATACTATTATTACAACATCCTGAGGGTAAAACTATAATAAAGTTTAATACCATTTATAACTCAGAAATTAACATCGAGCACTCAATATCAAGTATTAAAGAGCTCAAAACTAAAATCAAAGAAATTTATGATTAATGTATTAGGAGAAACATACTATGTCGACTTAGACTTAGTTGAGGAATATATTGGAATACCTAACAATAACGATGAAAAATTATCGGGGGACACATCTGAAATAAAAATAAATATTATAAAGTTTGACTTAGTTAAAATGATGTTAGACACGGTTTTAACGGAACATGAAGAACTTGATGAGACATTAGGTATGAAACAATCATCAACCACTAGTATACCATTCAGAATCGCTTTCAATAGCTTATTAAATAAAAAACTTATAAATCACTATTAAAATATGGAAAATTCGTTACAAGAAAAAGTAAAACAATCCATCCAAACATTAAGAGACAAACAAGCAAGAATTTACCTATTAGTTCAAGATACTAAAGGTAATGCCAGAGGTTCAGTTCGTTATATGTATCAAATGGGTAAAACATTAAAAGACAATGGGTTCAACCCAATCATTCTTCATGAAAAGGCGGACTATGCCGGTGTGGTTGCTTGGTTAGATGAATCATTTATGGAATTACCACATAAGGCAATTGAAGGTCAAAATTTGGAAATTTCTCCCGAAGACTTTTTAGTCATTCCTGAAATATTTGGTTATGTAATGGACCAAGTTAAACAATTACCATGTGCTAAGATAGTATTGACACAATCTTACTCTTATATGTTAGAAACATTACAACCAGGTCAAACATGGGCTCAATTTGGGTTCATGAAATGTATTACAACTAACAACAAACAAAAAGAATACATAGAAAGAGTTATGAGAAATTGTTCTTTTGACATTCTTGAACCTTACATTAGTGAAGTATTTGAACCTAAATCAGTTCCTCCTATGCCAATTATTGGTATTCATACTAAAGACCAAAGTGATGCAGTTAATTTAATTAAAACATTTTACCTAAAATTTCCTCAATATCGTTGGTTCACATTTAGAGATTTAAGAGGTTTGTCTGAGTTAGAATTCGCAAAATCACTTAAGGATTGTTTTCTTAGTGTTTGGGTTGACAATGAAAGTGGATTTGGAACTTTTCCATTAGAGTCAATGAAATCTAATGTCCCGGTTATAGGGAAAGTCCCTAACCTACCACCAACATGGATGAATGAAGATAATGGTATTTGGGTTACTGACCAAACATTATTATCGGATGTTATTTCAGATTTTATTCAAAATTGGTTAGAGGACAATATTAAACCTGAAATTTATGATGAAATGAAAAAAACTTCAGAACAATTTTCAGATAAACAAAAATTTGAATCGACAGTAATTTCATTATTTGAAGGTTACTTAAACACAAGAGCCGACGCGTTCGAACAACAAATCACAAAAACAGAAGAATAATATGGAAAACAAATTATCACTTTCAATTATATTACCAATCAAATCTTCAAAAGTTAAAGATTTTGAGGATTATTTTAATAAAGCAATTGAATCTATTAAAAATCAACAAGTTGGTGTTGAGGAACTAGTAATCATACATACTCCGGAAGAATCGTTAATTTCCCATTTAGACGGATATGACTTTGGTGAATTAACTGTTACTAAATTACTTTGGGATAAAGACCCAAATTATATGGAACAAGTTAATTATGGTATCAAAAACGCTAAAGGTAAATGGATTTCATTATTTGAGTTTGATGACGAATATTCATCAATATGGTTTAAAAATGTTAAAAAATATTCTGAAGTTTATCCCGAAATACAAATGTTTCTACCGATAGTTGTTGAGACCGATGAAAAAAGTGTTTTTGTTGGATTTACAAATGAAGCGACATTTGCCGCGAATTTTTCACAAGAAATGGGTTTCTTAACAAACGACACATTACAAGATTATCAAAATTTTCAAACAGCCGGGTCTGTGTTTAAAAAAGAAATTATTGAGGATTTTGGTGGTTTCAAACCATCAATCAAATTAACTTTTACTTATGAGTTTTTATTAAGATTAACTTATAACTCAGTTTCTGTTATGACAATTCCAAAACTTGGATATAAACATGTTAACATGAGGGAAGGTTCTGTCTTTTGGAACTATAAGTTTGGAGAGTCAATAATGACAGAAGATGAGGTTAAATTTTGGATTCAAACGGCAAAACGAGAATACTTCTTTACTGAAGATAGAGCCATAAAATATGAATTATCTAATGAGTAAATGCAAGAAACTCTATCTGCGTCAACAGAAGATGTTTTATCAAAAAGAAGAGGCAGGAAAACAGTTAATTTAAATTATTTTGCAGAAAGAGAAGAATTAGCTGTAAGGAATTTTTTAATTGCCGAAACTTTTGAGGAAAAGAATAAAATTTACAATGAATTTTTAAGAGCCCCTCTTGATAAAATGATATCTTCTATTATTAGACGATACAAGTTATATCGTAAGGATATGAATTTTATTGAAATTCATACCGATACACATTCTTTTTTAATGACCAAAGTTGATAAATTCAAACCGGCGAAAGAAAAGAAAGCGTATTCGTATTTCGGGACTATTTGTAAAAATTATCTTATGGGTCAAATTATTAAAGACCAAAAAGAAACTAATAGAAAAGTATCCTATGAGGATATTTCTGCAAGTATTGAGGAAAGACCAGATATGATTTATAGAATTGATGATGATATTGTTGAAAGTCATGTCATTATTAATGAGTATCTTAAAGAATTAAAAGAATTTATTGAGAAGGAATCATTAAATGATAATGAAAGAAAATTAGGGTACGCCCTTATTGATTTGTTCGACAATTATGAACAAATCTTTTCAGGAGCGGATAACAATAAATTCAATAAAAATGTCATACTTCTCTCATTAAGGGAAATGACCAATTTAAGTACTAAAGAAATTCGTAGTTCAATTAAAAGATTTAAAAAACTTTATCTAATTATTCAGGTAAAGTTGAAAAACTAAACGTAAAGTATTTATCAGTATGGCAAGACCTACAAGAAAAGAAATTAATTTTTCTAAAGATTCTATATTATCGCTTATGCAAGAAATCTATAATGAACTTGTTGAGCAAAGACAGACTGCAATTAGAATTCAAAACAAAATGTTGGCGATGTTGAAAGACCCTTCCGATATGATAACGATTGGTCCTGTGATTGAAAAACAACAAAAAATCGTTAATGATTGTGTTGAAAAAAAAATTAGTTTGTCGAAACTACAATCAAGTATTTGGGAAAAATCTAATAATAACACCGAATCATTTTCATTAGCAGATTTAGATGAAGATTTAATACAGAATCTTATTGAAAAAGATGTTTCTGATGATTTAGAAAATTATAAAATGAAATAAGATGCAGAGTTTAGGAACAGGAGCAAGTGGAGGAAGCGGAAATTTAAGTAGTGGCGGTGGTTCAGGAGTTACGGACTTAAGTAACGCGGAAGAGAAAATCCAAAGAAGACTTGCTGCAATTCAAACATTTAATGAAGTATCTAAATCGGAAGAAAAGTTACTTAAAAATGCTGGTAGTTCTATATCAAAGCCAAACGCCGAAGTTGCCACTCAACTTAATAAAATAAAAGACCTTCAAAAAAGGTATTTAAAAGACCCTCCAAATTCAACAGATAAAATGTTGGATTTTTTGGGTACTACAAAAGGTAATGGTTCTGAATCTTTATCATACATAAAAAAGAAAGTTCTTGAAGTTGCGGTAAAAATTGAACCTAAAATTGCTGCAATTGTTAAAGAACAAACTATTAAAGCGTTAGGATGTTCACAAGAACAAACATATACAGGTTTCAATTTAAATGGTGCTCAGATAAGTCCTCTTGCAACACTACCTCAAGCAGATGGTATTTACATTCCTGTAGAATCAATAGATTTTTTTTCTAATTTAAAAAGTTCTCCCGACACACCATTTGGTAAAATGTTTTATGAAAAACTATTGCCAGCTGCAAATCCAATTTTTAAACCTTATGGTGGTACAAAACCGTTTCCAATGAACAAACAAATGTACCAAATAATGGAACCCTCAAACCTAAATAAATCATATTCACAAATTAATGGTAAAACTTATAAAGGAAAATCAGGTCAAGAGTTATTTGATTTTCAATATACGACAACAAATAGTTTTGGTGTAACTGGAAATTATTTTAGAATGTTATTACTTGACCGAGAAAATGCCGTAAATAATGTCGGTGAGTTTTTATCTGATTACTACAGTACAATTAAATTAATTGAACCTGTAAATGTTGCAATGCAATTAATTAACATAGTTTCAGGAGCAATTAGTATTAACTCACAAATTGGTATTGGGGAAATAACTAACCAATCTAAATTTTTCTTAGTGGCACAACGAGTTTTAGGTCTTTGTTTTGATTCAAGACAAGAAATTGATGTTAGTGGTACTGCAAAAATTGCTGAGTTGGATGGAGTAGATGATAGTTTTTTTGAGTTAAGTGAAGTTGATTTAAGAAACATCGATATTGAAATAACAAATGTACAGAACGGTGTAATGGAATTTGTTGATTGTGAAAATATTAAATTACCTGTAGATAGTGAATCATTAGTTTCACAACTTATAACTTTCCGAGATGATGCTGATGACCAAACAACTGAACAACAAGTTAATTCAATTAATAACATAATTAATTCTATATCACAAAACCCTCAATGGACACTCCCGTCAAACTTTAATGCAGGAGTTGCAATAGATAAAAACATTATTCAAAAAATACCATTAGCCGTTGCCGCAGGTGTTTTATCCCCTAAAGTATTGTTACCTCTTTATACTTTGTTATCAGTTGTTCAGTCAGGAGCAACCTATACATATAATCAAGCAGTATCTCCAGTAAATGAAGTTATCCAATCAGGGAATAGTAATACTGCACAAGCAAGTAATATTGTCGCCAATGGTACAGACTTTTTAAAAAAATATAAAAAATTTGCAATAGACACAATTTCATTAATTAATAATGAATTTTTAAAAGTATTATTTCAAGAATTAAAAAAAGATATTTTATTATTAGTCGGTGCGGTATTAAAAGATGTGACCAAATCTCAACGATTAAAAAAATATGCTATTATATTAAAATTAATACAATTGGCATTAATTATATCACAATTAATTAATGATTATCGAAAGTGTAAGTCTCTAATGAGTAATATCTTATTATTATTAGATGCTATTAACGGATTAGGACCAAAACAATTAATTAGTAGAGATAACATCCCTGCACCCTTGTTATTCTTGTCACAATTTTTACCAGGAAGTTCTCCTGAAAGACAAACTATAAACACAATTGAATTATTACAAGCAGTTGGTATCCCAACAGGAACTTTACCTGACGGTTCACCTAATCTAATGTTGTTGTATAATTTAATGGCAAACAAAGGTGTTGACAAAGAAAATGCTGAAAATGGGAAAATACAAGGAATAATCACGGATGGGATTAATGTGACAGGAAAATATGGTTAATATGAGAAAAGAAGAATTTGAAAATATAATTAAGGAACAATCAAACCTTAAAAACTTACCTAATCAAAAGTTAGTTGAGTTTATGGATTTATTATCTTTAGATTTTGAAGGTACTAAACAAAACATAATCGATTCAACCCTTTATTTGGATAAAGTGGAGGAATTGTATAATAATACTTTAAAGGTATATCAAGAAAGAAATAAATAATGAGTAGACCAATATTTTATCAGTGTATTGTTTTAGATAATCAAGACCCATTAATGCTTGGGAGAGTAAGGGCTAGAATTGTTACGGACAATTATGAAGATATTCTTAAGAGTGTTGACAGCCCTAAATGGAACCCCGAAAAAGACCCATGGACTTCAAGAGACCCTTTAGTTTTTAATTCATTATTACCCTATTTTATTTACCAAGTACCAAAAGTTGATGAGTTAATTCAGGTAATGTTTTTAAATTACAACTTTAAATATCAGAATCAATATTACATTCAAAATAACTTCTCAAGTCCAACCTCAACATTCAAAGAGTTTAACTTTGGGGCCAACAAATTTACCGGGACAGGTTTCCAAGTTGAAAACCCAAAACCTTTAAAAAATCAAAATGGTACTTATACCGATAATGGAGTTCACGAAGGTGTATTTCCTCAACCGGGAGATAATGCCATTTTAGGTCGAGGTAGTGCCGACATGATTGTCAAACAAGATGAAATATTAATAAGAGCAGGAAAATTTAAAGGTGAAACATTACAACCAAATGTTGTTCCGGTTGGGAATTCACAAAGAGGTTTTTTTCAATTAACCAAATTTAATAGTGTTAAACAAAGTGTAAGCCCTAAAACTTATTTTGAACTTAAAGAGAATGTAATTTTAACTAAATTCTTGATAGAATGGGTTATTAATAACCCTGAAAACAATCAAGACAAATTTGGTGGGGCAGTTTATTTATATCAATTAAAATCGGATATTTCAGTTAATTCTAAAAATTTAACAGTAGGTAGTCCCATAAATGAAAACTTAAAACAATTAGTAACATCTCAAGATTTTTCCTTACTAAGTAAATCGGAAACAATTAAATTTATAAATTTATTTATTAAAAAATGTAATGATGAAAGTCCTTCAAGCGGGGGAGTTGTCACTTTTACATCTAATCCTCAAGATACCAATTTCCCTATATTTTTTAGACCAAATAATTTAATGTATTCGTTAATTAATTCAACATTATCAAGTGTGTCGTCTACTAATATCACTGAAATTTATAAAGGGATTAAATTAAATTCTGCGGACCCAGGAGGGTATGGATTCATATATGTTAAAGATAAAGTAACTTTACGAACTCCTTTAGTTCCGGTTAAAATAGTTGTTCCTCAGAATACCTATATTAATACTGAGTCAACATATGGTGCGTTGGGTGCTGATAAACTATATCTATTATCTCATTTATCTCAAATACCTGGCAAAACAAAAATAAATTTTAGTAACACATTATATGGTATTGATACTACAAAATTCGCGGATGACATTCAACCTAATACTTCCAGTATGGTTAGAGGTGAAGAACTATTAGAATTAATTAATTTAATTGTTCGGTTTTTAGTGAGTCATACTCATGCTTATCCTGGTCTACCTCCCGTTCCCGTAACTCAAGACAATTCTACGGTTTCAAACTTACTTACTCAGATGCAAAATGCATATACTAAAATACTAAATGAAAATATTCGAATTAATTGATATTTATATTTAAAAAGGTAAATGTCAATTTTAAGGTCTTACATAGATAAAAACAACACTATCATTTCAAACTCTTATGTTAATACAGGAAGGAACCCTGTTATTGAGTTGAATTTTGGTGCATCTGATTTATTAGTTCCAAACTTCGGGTATTCAAGATACATTTTTGATTTAGATTTATCTTTATTACGACAAAACATTCAATCAGGTATAATCTCAACGGGTTGTACAACAGGAATGACCCACACATTAAACATGACTAATACATCTTCATTTGATAATGAATTGTTAAATACTTTCATGACTAATGAAAGAAGACGAGCAACATCTTTTGATTTAATATTATTTAGAATTCCTAAAATTTCAGGAACCACCGGGGGCCCCCAATCATGGGATGAAGGTGTTGGATATGATTATAGTGATTTTAATATTAGCCAAGGAAGTTCAAATGGTTCATCAACACCACTCACATATGTTGATAGTCGAGCCTTTTCATCGAGACCGTCCAATTGGTATCAAACAACAACAATTAATAATTGGTCTCAACCAGGTATATACGATAATAAAAATCAAGGGGTTATCAACTATTCAGGATTAACAATTGTTGGTCGACAACATTTTGAATTAGGTAATGAGGATTTATACATAGATATGTCCAACGAAATTAATGGAGTGTTAAATGGAAGTATTACAGGTGTTACCGGATGGGGAATTGCCTATCTACCTCAAATTGAAAATATCTCAGGTCTTACCGATAGTTATAGCGTTGCATTCTTTTCTAAACAAACACAAACATTTTATCAACCATTTCTACAAACAACTTATAATGATTTAATTCAAGACGATAGAAATCAATTTTTAAAGAATCAAGAAAATAAATTGTTTTTATATATTTATCAAAATGGTGATTTAGTTAATTTAGATTCAAACCCATTTGTTAGAATTGAAGACCGAAATGGTGATGTAGTTAATGGTATGTCGTCATTAAACACTTGTTTAAGAACTAAAGGAGTTTATGAAGTTGTGGTACCTAACGGATTTACAGGAAGCCCTGCTCCTTGTGTATTCTACGATATATGGTCAGGATTAACAATTAATGGACAAGGAATAACAAATGTTCAAAATCAATTTATTCTCCAAGAATATACATCAGGAATACAAATTGGGTCAACATCTAAGGAACCTCAAAAATACGGGTTTAATTTTTATGGTATATTACAAAATGAAAATATCCTTAATACCGACATAAGAAAAGTTGGGGTAACCATTAAAAAGGCTTATACCGCTCAACAAATGTTATTAGATGTTTCTTCATATTATCGAGTATATGTTAAAGAAGGAACAACTGAAGTTTTAGTTCAAGATTGGACTCCAATTAATAGAACACCAAATGAATATTATTTTATGTTTGATATGAGAGATAAAATACCAAATCAATATTATGTTGATATTCAAGTAAATACATCAGGTGAAAAAGACACCTATAAAAAACAATTAACCTTTAATATAGTAAATCATAAGTAATGGGTAGAATAGTTAAATTAACGGAATCAGATTTAAACAGAATCGTTAAAAAAGTTTTGTCGGAACAAGAGGTAGAACAAGCAAATTACATGTTCTTTAGTAATTTAGAACAGATAAAAAGACAATGTGAAATGATGTTAGAGATGGACCCTAACCAAATTGATGATATAATCCAAAATGGACATGATTGGGCGGATGACCACATATCAGAAGCTAAAACTAATATTGACCAAGTTTTTGATTTCTTCAAAAATAAGATGAGTAAAACATACATCGATTATGAAGAAGTAAATGAAGGTAAAAAAAAAGTAGGAACTAAACTATGTGCTCGTGGTATTTCATCGGCTAAATCAAAATATGATGTTTACCCTTCGGCATATGCAAATGGACACGCCATTCAAGTATGTAAAGGTAAAGTTAGAGGATTGGATGGTAAAAAACATTGTTCAGGAGCGTATTGTTAAAAAAAATAAAAATAAAAATTAAAGTTTATTTTTTATCTGAGTATGGTATATTTATTACCAATGAATCGATATAAAACACATAATTTATTAATCAAAAATAATACTAATAAGTAATCCCTCTTCTATTGAGGGATTTTTTTTGCCCATATACGAAAAATTAAAATTAAATATAAAACTATGAAACAAACAAAAGCTTACCACGAATTGGTACAAAAATTAAGAACATTCTTTGTAACAAAGAATTTTATTGAGGTTCCATCTCAATCAAGATTATCTATTTTAGCGGCTTGTGAAAATCCACATTCAGTGAAAACATTTGAATATGGTGGTGAAATTTGGCCATTACCACAAACAGGACAAATGTGGTTGGAATACGAATTATTAAAAAACCCTGAATGGGATGGTGTATTCTGTATTTCCACTTCATATAGAGAAGAGAAAAATCCAATCCCGGGTCGTCACGAATTAATTTTCCCAATGTTTGAATTTGAATCAAAAGGAACTATGGAAGATTTGGTTGCGTTGGAACTTGAGTTATTACAATATTTAGGATTTGACTCACCGGTTGATGTAAATTATGAGGATGTTTGTCAAGAATACGGTGGAGTATCTATTTTAGAAGACGAACACGAATCAAGAATGTGGAAAGAACTTGGACCGGTTATATCATTACAAAATTTTCCAATTAGAACTAATCCATTTTGGAATATGAAACACAACTCAGATAATATTTTTAACAAAGTTGATGTTATCCTTTTTGGTCAAGAAACTATTGGTTCGGCTGAAAGAAGTTGTGATGTTGTTAAAATGAGAGAGATGTTCTATTCAATCGAAGGTGGAGGTTATTCCGACAAGTTGTTTGAATTGTTTGGAAAAGATAGAGTTGAGAAAGAATTGGAAGAATTCTTATCTTTGGATTTCTTTCCAAGATTTGGTGCTGGTATTGGTCTTACTCGACTTGCCAGAGCATGGGAATTAAAATAATAAAATTTTATTTATATTTATTTTATTATTAGAAAAATATGTTTACCTTTGTCGAGTTAAAACACGATAAACTATGAGACATTTTTTTAAGAAAGCGAGATTAAAAATTTATTTGAAATTTAGAAGAGTCACTAGAATTAATATGTCATCTGTTGATAAAAATGAGATAAAATCTTCTGCGATTTGTCGGCGTTTAATTGCCCACCCGAATTCTAAATTTTTAATTGCCCCGTTATCTCATAAAAGATATATTAAAAATGACCCATTAGGGATGTTTATTGTTTTATCAAACAATAGAATTAACATCACTAATCACATATATAACTACGATGTTAATCTAAGTCCCTTTATTTCCGATAAATTAAATGATATGTTTGATAATAAAGTTGAATTGTTAAGACAATCTTTTGAAACTGAAATTAAAAGTCAGATTAAACATTCTCTGACCACAATACTTGAAAAACTTATGTAGATAGTTGTTCTTTTATTACTTTTAAAATTAAACCTCTTAATGATTCATTTTGGGGTTTTTTTGTTTGAAGTTTAATTGTTCTTTTTTTAGTCCCATTCCACACCGATTCTAACTCCTTAAGTGGATTACCACTTAAGGTGGGATTAAGTGGAGAACCCTCTTCATCATTCTGACCTCGGTAACTTTGTTTTTGTTTCATTAACAAATGAGACATTTTTTTAGTCTTAGACTCTATCTCTTTTCTTTTTTGAGGACTTTCATTGTAATCTCCGTCCGCCTCTTCATATGCCAATTCCGCATTTGTATAGTGGTAAACTTCATCAGTGAATGGGCTCAATTGGTTTTTTTCCCATATTTGAGGGGCTAAAACAATTGGTGTTTTATAATGTCCGGAATTTCCGGAATTTGTGGCTTCATTTATTCTATTTTTTTTCATATACTTAACAATAAATATACAATTAAAGAATAATGGAACAAGAAAGACAACCACTAGGGTTATTATTTGATAGCGTGGGGTATAACTCACCAGACGACATTGATAGATTAACTGATGAAATGACAACAGAACAATCTTTTTACATACTTACACAAGCATTATCGTATGTTCATAGTACTAGGTTATTTACAATGCAAGAAACAGAATTGGTTTCTAAATCATTAAGAATTCTACATAAAGTAATGTTAAATAGAAATAATCAAACTGAAACAACTGAATAGAAAAATTGGGGTTATATTATTTTAGATATGCAAATGAATTCCAATAATCATTTTTAACTCTATACTTATTAGATTCCAACCAACCAAATAGTTTATCAATTCTATCATTATTACCTATTCTTTCCTTAGAGAAATTTATAGTTTCAAAAATAATTAATTTTGGTTTGTTAATTTTATTGAAATCCAATGACATAATAATTTCATCATCAATTGATTCAGTATCCAAATGTAACCAATCCAAATTGTGTTGTAAATTTTCTTGTATTATTAAATCATTAATACCAATTGATTCCATGTTAACGATTATAACTTCTTCGTCATCTTGAATATGACTTTTATAATGAGATTCACTTAATGTATTTGCAACACCAAGTCCAAATTCATAAAATTCAACATCACCACCATTACCGGTGATAACATTATTTCTAAATGAGACATTATCAAAATTTAAATAATTACCAACCAATTCATCAAATTGTTTTTTAGAAGCCTCAACCAATACCGCAAAAGTAGATTTGTTTTTAACATGTTTAACCCACCCACCTTCAGTCCCGTCGTGAGTCCCAATAACAATACCTTTTGAGTTTGGGTTCTTATTAATCCACGTATCAAAAAATTGTTCGGTGGCATTTCGATTAACCCAAACATCATATTTAAATTGTGAGATGATTTTATCCCTATTATCCTTAATTACCGCAATAAAATTGTCATTATCCAAAGTATCCCAAGATGCCCACATATCCGGATAAAGGTCGGTAGTCCAAATACATTTTTTATCTCGAAATATTTCAAATTTAAATGGGAATTCGTCCTCACCATATAACCAAGAAGCTTCCTCGAAAACTAACCCGAGAACTTTTCCACATGGGGATTCATCACTTTTTTCAATAAACCTAATTCCAAACATTTATGTAATACTTTTTTAATTTTATTATACGATATAACACATAAAAAAAAAAGGTCTCACGGGACCTTTTTTAAATTTAATTATAATTTGTTTCCACAAGAAGGACAAAACTTAAAATTACTTTTTGTTTTGGTCCCACATTCTGTACAATAATTTCTTATGTCTGAAGTTGTTTTATTTTTAGTATTTAAAGGTTGTATTTTATAAACTATCTGATGAGATACAAAATATTCAAATTCTTTATTTGAATTTTGAAAATGTTGATTTGTTTTTTCACCTTTTTCAACTCTACCTGTTTCAATACTTTTACTTCTTGGGGTTTGGGTTGAATTATAAAATGAGGTATTAGTTATACCCACATTATTTATAACTCCACTAACATTTGATGATGTGTTAAATGCCGTTGAAGATATACCACCGGTTACAGTTGAACTTCCGCAAGTTCCCAAAATTGAATTGTCGGTTGTTGTCGCAAAAAAAGTTGGATTGTATGTACCCGTGTGATTCAAAAGTGTCGTACCGTATCGGTAGTTGTTATTCAATGTTAAATGGTTATTTCGTTTCTCATTATAGAACTCAATTCGTATGTCCCCGTTTAAGGTGATTGCCGATTGATTTTCCGAAGTATTATTAACAGTGTAGGTACTGAATTGGAATTTGTTGTTTGTGTCAAAGAAACGCTCTAAAAACACTCTTTCTCCGGGTCTCAAAACTAAACCACTTTGTGAAATATATTCACCGTGTAATTTTATCTTACAAAGAATGATATTTTGAGTTGGGTTATGAATTTCGAATTCAAAATTGTCATTGTCTTCCATGAAGACTACGTGTCCGTTATAAACTTTTAGACGCGATTTTTTCTTAGTGATGTGAGCATTTGGTTTGCTCACTGCAGTTGTGTAATTCATTTTACTTAATTTTATAATAGTTAATGACTATGTTACTGATACCTTTGTGTCCGTGAATACTCAAAAGTCAAAATGACTCGGGACCAATAATCTAAAATCTATTAATAAATATATCTAAAAAAATTTTGCTGTGAAGTGAAAAGTATTTATATTTGTATAAAATATAGAAAATATGAAAAAAATATTATTTACCCTTTTATTGTTAATTTCTTTAGTTTCTTTTGGTCAAAAGAAAAGTGAGGGAAGTCCTTTGATTAAGTATCTTTCAAAAAAAATCAATCAAGAGGCGACTTTTGTTGTTTGGGAAGAAAAAATGGACTCATTTAGAGTCCATGAAATAATTTATTATGATTTTAAAAAAGAAGATTATGT
>Ga0181346_1000391_pt1 | contig 18895 bp, 15 predicted proteins | sample Su13VDMM15DN_FD_130100 | JGI IMG/M metagenome (GOLD analysis project Ga0181346, IMG submission 130100) | Freshwater viral communities from Lake Michigan, USA - Su13.VD.MM15.D.N | ecosystem: Environmental > Aquatic > Freshwater > Lake | place: USA: Michigan | collected 2013-07-15 | reverse complement strand
GGGTTGGTAACCCAACTATCTCTTGTAATTTTATCATAAAAAATCTATTCTAACATATATTCCTTCTATACTATCAATTATATAGTTGGAATCCGGTTCAATTAATACATTAATAAATAGGAATTTATTTTCATAATAAGTATGAAGCTTCTTATTAGGAGTAAAGATAAGAATTTCTCTTGAGAATTCCGACTGTTTTTGTTCTTTTATTAATTGTTTTATTTCTGGATGTGATCCATAATATGTTTTCCAATCAGATTCTTTTGTAACTTTTTTCTTCTTACTTGCTCTTTTATCTACTATTTGGGCTAGTTCTTTCTTTCCTAATGCTTTAGTTGTAACAGAGATAAGTTGTTTTTTTCCTAAGTATTTTCTACCGGTTGGTAGGTGTGTTACTTCATAGATAAACCCGAAACTGTGTTCGGGCATATCTGTAAGTTCGTTTATTTGTTTATCTTTATATAACCACATTTTTTATTTTATTTTATTAGAATAGTGCATTCCAACTTGTTCCGTTGTAATAGTATAGTATACTAGCTCCTGCTGATCCTGATGCTATTACCATTCCTTCTACAGGAGTTGGTGTTGTTGTTCTTGGTTGTAGTAATAATATATCATTTATTCTAGTTGAACCCGATACATCTAATGTGTACGCAGGTGTTGAAGTACCTATACCTACTTTAGCATTTGATACTGAACCTGAGAATGAATCACCGCCTATGTTAGAATATGAACCTGTAGCAAATATTATACCTCCTAAATTAATAGAGTCTCTTTGTTGTGGAGTTAGTGTTATATTTGTTCCTATTACTATATTGTTGGAACCTATACTTCCAGTAGGATTATTAGATGGATTTCTTCCTGCAGAATGTCCTAATAGTGTTGAATATGAAGCTGAGACAGCCCATACACCAGCAGATGTGCCTATAAAGTTTGAATAACTAGCATTGGTTGCTTCATAACCAGCTTGATAACCTATGAAGTTTGAGCTACCAGCACCAGTTGCACCTCTACCAGCTTCAGAGCCTAAAAAGTTTGAGTAATATGCATTGGTTGCAGATAATCCTGCGAAGAATCCTACGAAGTTTGAATTTTGTGCATATGTTGCACTAAATCCAGCGCTTTGACCGAAAAAGTTTGAATTATTAGCAGATGATGCATTTTGACCAGCGCTTTGACCGAAAAAGTTTGAATTATCTGCACCTAATGATTGGCTTCCAGCACTTGAGCCTAAAAAAATTGAATGTGTAGTGTTAAATCTAGATGTTGCTGGTGATGTTGAGTATAAAGTAGATCCTGATACTGAGATAGGATTTGTGTTAGGAGCCCAAGAAGCACTAGTAGCAAATGAAGCACTGGTTGCAAATGAAGCACTGGTTGCAAATGAAGCAGTTCCAAATAATGAACCTGTTATACTTCCTGATACATTAAGTGATCCTGTTACTTGAAAAGTACTTCCTGATGCAAATACTAAGTTACTTCTTGATCCATCTGATACTCCATTTCCTACTATAAAGGCACTTTGTGCAGATGATGATATATTAAATTGACCTTGAACGTGTTGATGAGATCCTGATGCTACTGTACCCCATCCTTCTGCATGTGATGCTACACCTAATGCTTTTGAACCTGATCCTTCTGCATGTGAGTAGTCTCCTGAGGATGTTGTATGTGCTCCTTCAGCATGTGAATATGCTCCTAAGGTTAGAGTACGAAATCCTTCTGCATGAGAGTATCCTCCTAGGGTGTATGTATAAGCTCCTTCAGCATGAGAATAATTATTAGAAGCTGTAGTAGATAATCCTTCAGCATGTGAATAGTCTGCCTGAGCCAGAGTTGCTCCACCTTCTGCATGTGAGTACTGTCCTGATGCTAGTGTACGGTATCCTTCAGCATGTGAAGCATATCCTGTTGCTATTGTAAGTTCTCCTTCGGCGTGTGAGAAATTTCCTGATGAGGTTGAACGTCTACCTTCTGCATGTGAGGCAATTCCTGATGCAAAAGATCCTGATCCTTCTGCATGTGAATAGGAGGCTGATGCTACTGTATAAAATCCTTCTGCATGAGAAGCGTTTCCTATTGCTCGTGTACTACTTCCTTCTGCATGTGAGCCAGTTCCTGATGCTACTGTACTGTATCCTTCTGCATGTGAATATGGACCTGATGCTACGGCAAAGGAGCCTTCAGCATGTGATGCTCTTCCGTATGTTTTAGTTGATTCTCCTTCTGCATGAGAATAGTCTCCTAATGCTAATGTATAAGTTGTTGTATCGGTTACAGTTGGTGTATAGTATTGCTGTAATCCAGATACTGTAAACGTGGTTAATCCTGTACCGCTACTAAAAGTTGCACTTTCCAATACTACTGTATATGGTAGTCCTGATATGTAGAAATTTATTAACAGTTGAGGTACTCTGTATGGGTATGTTACTGTTGATGTATAATTTCCTGTAGCTGTAAGAGTTGTTAAAGAGGGTATTGGTGTATCTAGTATAATTATTTCATTACCTAAAGCATCATATATAGAAAGTCCATAAGAGTCGATAAGTATATCTTCGAAAGGAGTAGCATCATATGCCGATGCTCCTATACCCTGTGTTTTTGATCCTGTACCTGCTGCTACTGTCCCTAATCCTTCAGCATGTGAGAATAATCCTGCTGCTGCATTATAATATCCTTCAACATGTGAATAATTTTTTGTTCCATTTGTATATGCTCCTTCGGCATGAGATGCTAATCCTTGCGCTGCTGTTCGTTGTCCTTCTGTATGTGAACTTTCTCCTATTGCTTGTGTAGTATATCCTTCTGCATGGGAATATGTTCCTGATGCTATTGTATAAGCTCCTTCAGCGTGTGACGAGTCTCCTCTTGTTATTGTACCTTCTCCTTCAACATGTGAGTAAGAACCAGAAGCTACTGTACTATCTCCTTCTGCGTGTGAATAAGATCCTGATGCTATTGTAATATATCCTTCTGCATGTGAGTAATCTCCTTGAGCTTCTGATGTATATCCTTCAGCATGTGAGTTATTACCTGATGCTATAGATCCTGATCCTTCAGCATGTGAAGCGTATCCTATTGCTCTAGTAAGTTGACCTTCTGCATGTGAGTAATCACCTAATGCTATAGATCCTGATCCTTCAGCATGTGAATAACTTCCTGATGCTATTGTGTTTCGTCCTTCAGCATGAGAGTAAATTCCTCTAGCTTGGGTACTTAATCCTTCAGCATGTGAACCTGTTGTCAGTGATACTGTACTTCGTCCTTCTGTATGTGACCAAGGACCTTGTGCTTGTGTTGAGTAACCTTCTGCATGTGAATAAACTCCTGTTGCAGAGATATTAAGACCTTGTTGTAGACTTTCTTTTGAATAATCAAAAGTAAATGAAGCTGTACCTGCTAATGCACTTCCGCTATTATATTGAATTTGAGTATTATTTCCTCCTGCGTTTAACGGTGCCCATGAAGCAGATGTTGCGAATGAAGCTGTACCAAATAAAGATCCTGTTATTCCTTGAGATACATTTAATGATCCAGTTATACTTTGTGAGCCAGAAACAAGGACTGTACCGATTAAAATCTGTGTATCATTTGTTGCATCTCCAAATTGATTTGATCCTGATGAATTTATTGTTGATGATGAGATTGCTGTTGTATTTAGTAATGCAATTGATGCAGTTCCACTTACTGTTACATTTCCTGTAATAGTTCCTCCTGTTAGTGGAAGATATAGAGGAGCGTGAGATGCTGTTAAAGCATAAGAAGCTGTAGCAGCATTTGTTGCTGTTGCAATTGCATAAGAAGCTGTACCGAATAAAGATCCTGTAAATCCTTGAGTAGCTATTACTGATCCTGTTACTTGAACAGTATTCCCTGCTGCAAATACTAAATTACTTCTTGATCCATCTGATACTCCATTCCCTATAATAAAGGCAGATTGTACTGATGATGATAAGTTGTATTCACCCTGTGCATGTTGGTAATTCCCTAATGCTACTGTTCCTAATCCTTCGGCATGTGCTGCTGTTCCCCGTGCTACTGTACTCTGTCCTTCTGCGTGTGAATATGGTCCTGATGTTGCTGTAAGATATCCTTCAGCATGTGAATAGGTTCCTAAAACTGCTGTAGACGTCTCCCTACCTTCTGCATGTGAGTAATTACCGCTTGTAGCTGTCTGGTAACCTTCTACATGTGAATATGATCCTGATGCTATTGTAAAATATCCTTCAGCATGTGAGAAGTTATATGCCTGTAGTCCACTAGGCCCTTGTGTAAGATTCCCAATTATATTAACTGATCCTGATATACCTGTTGATCCTGAGATTTGTACTACACTGTTTCTAGATATACCTCCACCTCCAATGTCTGACCATTTTGAACTACTTGGTAAGTTTACTGAAACTGACGTAGGAGGTTGTCCTATAGTTGCACTTCCTGTATAATGTAGGTTGAGTACACTTGCAGATACTGATGCTGAGTAGAAGTATGATGAGAAGTTGGTATCTAACTGTATGTGTGATAGTGCTGATCCTGTTACGGTTCTTAATGTAATTGCCATGTTATATATCTATTTTTACTATTATTGTCATTTCTGTATTTGCTGATTTTGGTGTTGGTTGTGCCATTTTACCTACTGCTATTAGTTCGTCTGCATCGTTATATAATCCAACCGTTGTTATGTATGGCTGGAATATGCTTCCTGTTACATTGTTCTGTCTATCTCCTTTATTTATACTGCCTGAGGTTGAGTGTACTTCTCCATCGCTGTTATAAACAGTTCCTGTAGAACCGCTTAATGTAGATGGATTATGTGTATAATTATATTCAGAATCCCGTATTTTACAGTGATAGTTATGAGTGAATATTGGTTGACTTGATTCCCATTCTAGTACTAAATTTTGTCTTAATTTTTTGGCTGCTATAGCAGTAACTAGTTCTTCTCCTGATAGCGGGTCTATTCCGCCCCATAGATTTTGTAAAAATTGTGAGTATATTGGATTGGTTATAATAATATTTCCGTGGGGATATATTATATCTCCTACATACTCTCTAGGATTACTTGCACTAATGTATAAGTTTCCATCTCCATCATCATCTATTCCTAAAGTATCTATTTGATTTGTTTGAAATGGGTCGTTTGAGTAATCATCCACCCAATATGTTCCACTTACGTATAGTATTTGTTGTACTTGACTAATTACAAAACTTAATCCTACTCCAGGATTTAAGTGAGTACCTACAATTGATCTAGGTATTGATATTACAAAAGCATTATCTACTGGGTTTCTGCTTTCAGGGTAGGTAAGTGTTGTTTGATTATAGTAGTCGAATGAGTGAGATGGTATCTCTGTTACGTTTCCTGTAGTTTGTTTTGTTGGATAGTATAACTGCTTTAGTGAGTTAACATATACTCCTGTAGCAGAAGGTATTAGTTGAATTCCATAGGAATTAAATAAATTACCAGTTACTGCCCATCTCTTGTGGGCAGTATAGGTGGTTATAAATGCATCTTGTTTGTTTAACTTTTTGTAAGTGCTCATTCATTAATAGTCAAGCTTGATTCTTACTAACGCTTCTTTTGTAAAATCTTTTAGTAATGGTCTTGATAGTTTAGCAACTCCTAATAGGTCATTGTTATTGTTATACAATCCCACTGTTGTTACGTATGCTTGTGGTGTATTTATCAATACATCGTATTTCAACTCTCCTGACCCTGTTATAATAGATGGGTTTGTTGAATAGTTATATTCACCATTTCTTACCCTAATAAATACATAATTTGATGTAATAGTTTCTTCTGATTGTAATATAAAGCTACCACCTGCTTTCACTATCTCATAAAAAGGTGATAGGTTTGGAGATGATGTTAAAGGAACGGCAGATGTTTCATTAATAGACAGTCCTAATCCTCCACCGGTAGATGTATTTGCTTTTAATGCTTCTCCGTTTAATACAATAACTCCAACGTCTGGTAGGAACTTACCGTAAGAGCCTGATGCTACTGTGTGTCCTAGTGCATTTAGTGTTGTAAAAGGTGTTCCGTTTGATCCACTTACAATATCGTAAACTCTCCCTGAATCTGTATAAGATATTGTACTTAGTACTTGACTATTATCTGTTAGGTTTAGTGTTGTCCCTCCATTTGTTAACCTTAGGTTAAATGTTCCAGGTAGTAATTTTTCCTTATACCTTCCTCTATTAACTGAAATTACAAATATTGAATTAGGAGTTGTATCCCCGAAAATAAAATCAGTATTCTCATCTCCATTAATAAGTGTTCTGTACTGTCCATATATTATAGAAGAAGCTGATTTTCCATTTTCTCCTTGTGATATATTTTGTGATCCACTTCCTTTTCTATTGCCGTATGCAAGAGAGAATTGTACTGCTGCTCCAGTTGCAGTTGGTGTGCTTTGGTAGATATCGTAGTAATATCTATTAATAGTTGCTTGTGATGAAGCAGTGAAGAAACTGGTGAGGGCTGTTACTTGTCCTGTCCAAGCTGGTGCTACTATTGATTCAGCACTTATTGTAATATCTTCTGTATCTAATCTTTTGAATGACATATCTTTTTATTGATTTACTTGTATAATTGTTACAGGAATGGTTACCCTTGCTCCAGAATCTCTACCTACTACTGTAATTGTTGTTTGCAATTGTGTATTTGTTCCAAATAATGTATTAACTGTTGTTGCAGTTAAGTTGATTGAAGTACCAATTACTGTTTTAGAAACATTCGTCCCTAAAGTAGTTGTTGAATTTAATGCTGTAGCATCTGGTGTATTTACTCCTACTCCGTTAAATGAATTTAATACCCTAGCATCTGCAATAGTTACTGTATATCCTGAAGATTCAAAGTTTTGTGAACTTCCGAGGTAGTTTAATGTTTGTGGGGTGATAGCGAGTGATGCTCCTTGTTTTAATCTAATAGCAGCATAACCTAAATCTAGAATTGGTAATCTAGCAGTTCCTCTTGGAAGAGTTGTTAGTTTATATTTCATGATTTGAGTTTCATCAGGAAATGCTTCTAACAACGGCATTGCTTCTATAGCTTCTCCGTAAAAAGCTGATCCTGAGGCGTGATTTGGATTGTACAAAGTGTAGTCAATCTCATCATCTGCTAAAGCAAATTGTGTGATTTTAAAAGATCCATCCCCTCTAGCTAATAATTCTCTTCCCTTTTTTGTTAAAATAGCATCAACTGTTACTACTTGATTACTTAAATATCCCATTTTTTATGTCTTTTAATTATAAATATATGTATTTTAATTTTATCTTACTACTACACTATTACAACCTGTCCAAAGCCGTCAATAGTTAAGATATCTAAGGATTCTTTTACAACTAACCTACCTTTTGATATTCCCTGAATTTTATTTCCTTTTAACTGATATATTTTTGTTAGATTTGGTATTTTAAATAATGCACGAGTATTGGGGATGGCAAATTGTCCGGATGGTGATCCATTCCATTTTCTTGTTACGTCTAGTATTATTACATTTTGGTTAAAGAGTGCTATTTGTACATCCTCTACTCGTATATATTCTGTAAAAGTAGTTTGATTAGTACCGTCGCCCATCGTTATAATGTCTCCTATATAGATATCTGGGTAGGTTGTGCCAAAAAGCAATTGAATTGTTATTGTATTATCACTACTTGCTATTGCTGTTCCATTTGTTACGTATCTAGTTTGTGTAACATATGGCTGACTTGGTAAATCATCCTGTGATGTACTGAGGTAGTCGTTGTACAGTACAGTGTTACTTGATATTTGGTTGTTAATTGATGCTGTTGTTATACTCGATGGAAAATAACTTCCTTTAAATGATTTACCTGTTATTGCTGAGTCTAATCCTCCGTATTTTATACTATTTGTTGATGTTCCTTCATATCTACCGTTAATCCATCCTGTCATTGAGTAGTTACTATCTTGTATATTTGCTTTTCGTGCTGTTAGTGTTAATATATCGTCAATGTTAGTTGGATTTACTGAACCTGGTCCTCCTTTAATCTCATACCTATCTGCTACCATTACATTGGTTGACTGTCTGTTATCTTGCACATTATTTAATAATACATCATAGTCTCCTCCAAAAAAGATAGTACTTGTAGTAGACGGTATCGCTACTATTATTTGTGATAGTATTATCGGTGTATTATCTGCTAGATGGTTAATTGTTACATGTGTTATTTCAAAAAAATAATAAGTTACATTATTTCCTCCGAATGTTACTGTTCTACTTACTCTTGATTGTATTACAAATGTGTAATTATATCCGTTAAGTGTCATGTTAATCTGCTGGGCTGATAATAGTAATTGTGTTGAGTTAGTACCGTTATTATCAATTATAGGTATTGTAAATCCAAATACAGTCAATGGAAATGATTGTGGTGTACCAGGAGGAGCTTCACTATACCAGATGTTTACTGAGTTTGGTTGTGTTGCATCAACTATTGTTAAAAATTGTGTACTAGTTAGTGACATTTATATATTATTTTTAATTTAATTTAGAAAACTACCCAGTTCCACTACCACATACATCAGCTATACATGCGGTATTATTTGTCAAATAGTTAGTGTATATGTTACCGAATTCATCCTCTTCACATCTATAATCAACACCAGGCTCACATGTATCAATTACTACATCTACTACTGGTGATTGTATAGTTACCACCTGTATACAAGTTCCTGCTCCTCCGTAGGTCTGATTAGTACTATAGGCGCTTATACGTATATTGCAATCTGCTAGTTTTATACTATCTGGCCCTAAAGTCGGTTGGTTGAGCGGTACATCAAGATATTGTTCAAAAAGATATTCCCAACGGTTGGTTAATCCTGTTGCTGTTGTATATGCGGCAAATGCTCCTCCTTGTATATTCCAACCATACCATGTGATGGCAGAGCCGTAGTTGGTAGTTTGGTAAGGGTAGTAGGTTAGTGTGAATATCTCATCACCGCTCCATCTGAATCGCGGATTAAGAGGATCTATTATAGCAGTCAGATCTTGAACTAAAGGGGAATCTGGTGTGATAAATGCGTATGAAGTAGCTTCATCATTTTTATCTACTAATTCTACAAAGAATGTAGTATCCTGAAGGTTCTGCCCTGTTGCAAATAAACTCCTAATTGTTGGGGTTGTGTTTAGTAGACTGACTGGGTCTATTGTTTTTCTACATACTTTAAATGTCTGTGGATTTACTTGTGGACTTGTGTTTGTTTCAAAGAAAGATGTATCATTGAAAAAGTATGTTTCACCATTGGTGTAACCAGTTATCGGACATCCGTCATTGACAGTGGCAGTAACTTTTCGTCTACAGGAAGGTAGCCCGGTGTGGGTTTCAATTGTAATATCTCTTGCTTCTATTGAAATTGTTGTTCCAGGAGGATAATCAGTAGGGTTAAATGAAACGAAGGTAGTTGTTACTTCTTCTAAACCTGGTGAGAGGTCGGCTATAGGGCGTGTTATAAAGTATTTTATATTACTATTGTTAACTGGTGAGAAAAAGTATGATAGATCGTATGACTGCTCTCCTACGATCGCTCCTGGTAGATTTACTATCTCTATAGAACAACTTGCATACATTGCTGATGTACTGACTTGGCAGTTTGCAAGATTTGATGAAGTTGCTTGTAGCTTTATTATTTGATATTGCTGAAAGTCAGTATTTGTAAATATGTATGGAAATACCGGATATACTGTACTACCTCCAGCAACTGATGCAGTATATGATGTGTATAGGGATGTTCCTCCGAAAAATGTTGATAATTGGTAGCTTTGTAGTGGGGTTATTAGTAGGGGTGGAGGTGTTGCTGAGAGAAAGCATATTGTACTTGAACCGCTTACTAATATTATATCGTATACTAATTCTGTAAATTGCTCTGTTGTAAATATATTAGCACTTGTTAACCCACCTTGCGTGACTGTTATATTACTTCCTGAAAAATCTCCGTCAAACTTAGTTTCTTCGTGTCCATGTCTATAATCCTGTCCTAATCCTAAAGGTGTTTGTACTAGTCTGTAGTTTGTTATTGGGTTATTTTGATTAATGTATGTTATAGTTGTATAGTTATCATTAATACCAAAGGTATTTCCATGACTACTTTCAATAAAAGCAGTATCTATCGACCCACTATGTTCTGATCTCGATCCTGATAGAATTACTGATTTGGCTTTGTTTCTTTGTAATAGGTGTGGTTTGATTATAATACCTGTATCTGCTGTCACTCTGGCAGGTATAAAATCTCGAACCATTTTAAAGATAGTATTATCAAAGAATTTAATTAATCTAACATAATCAAATATATTATAAGCAGCTGAACTACTCATAATTCTATTTGTTAGATTAGTTAAAGTATCGACTATACTACCTGTACTGTCTAGTAATGTATAACTATCTGATGTTAAGTTTCTTGGATCTCCTATGTAATCATCTATGTTAAAGCTTGATAAAGAACCTGTAGCTAATGAAGAAGATACAATGTAATTATCTACATTATCGGTAGGTGAAAAACCTACCTCTATAACGTGTAGATCATCGGTATATTTTGGATCTCTCTTATAGATTGATGTATATGGTGATAAGGTACTCCCTGTTATTAAACTACCTGTGTGATCTAATCTTATCTTATCTAAGGAACTGGTGTAATACCTATAGTCACCGTAGTAAGGTCTCTCCTCTACATTTCTTCCACCGTATACTTTTATTTGTAATATATCAGAAGGAATTCCAAAACAGTTGATTAGAGCTCTTAAGCCTCTCTCTGTACCTTTAGAACTTATTAATAAAGGAAGGTTGTGATAAATTCTTTTGTAAACCTCTTTCTGGTAGTTATCATAAGAGGATGGTTGTATACTAGCATTTGATCCTGTATATGATCCTGTAATATAATTTGTAATTTGTTCACTACCTGATTGATATGATTGCCCTATAATAGTTGTAAATAGATCTTGAATAGATTTATTTGAACTATATAACTGTACTCCGAAATTTCTTAAAGCTTCTGCTACTAAATCTCTCGAGATACCAAAATCTAACCTATTATCTGCATCATATTTATCTGTTACAGCTTTTCCATATAACCATAAATTATCGAAGTGTTGACCAATCATATGTATGAACGTTATATAGTGTTCATTATTTGGATCATCTCTTAAATATGTAGGAATTGTGTTTATTAATAAATTATTATTAATACTATCGTAGTATACTGCTTCATTTACTTTATTAGAGTACCAGGTTTGTGCTGATGGGGAAGTGCTTATTATATTAGAATACGGTCTACTGTTGTTGTTTTTAGGCCAGGAATTACTTCCTGATTCATAGTATAAATACCTTTCGTAGTGATCTAAATTATTTAATACACCTTTAATTAATTCTGTATAATAACTAACACTCCCTGATGCTCCTGGTGAGGTTTGGTATTGTACTAGGTTGGTAGAGTAGTTAGTTATTAGATCTAATTTGTATTTAAAATTTACCAACCTCTCTTGTGCGGAAGAGAAATGTATATAGTCTTTATAATTGTTATAATCTATACTAATTTCTATACCTTTTTCGTTAAATACTGAGTATATCTCGCTGTTACTGTTATTTACAGGGAAGCTAAATAGTTCATTGTAGTTTAGATATTCTGAGGGAGTTAGGTTAGTATCTTGTATATCTAGATTAAAATTAGGGGATTTTAATAGTAATTGATTAACTGGCTCGTCTGGTACTGTGAAATCTATTTCATATGAAACTGAATCAGAGATTACTTCTACTATATTTAGAGTACTTCCTATATCGTATGTACTAGGAAGTGGTTCGTACAGCTTTACTACTACTGCTTTTTGATTGTTAAAATCCCTGTTCTGTATATTAGTACATATAAAAAGGTCATTATTCCCGAAATTTAACCTAAACCCTTCGAAGTAACTTTGAAAGTGTATAGTTTCTGCAAGGAATGATGCAGATCCACTTACCATTTCATCACTTAGTGTAGTTGCTAGCAATCTTAACTCTGTTCTATCAGGGGATATTGCGTTGATGAAAAACTCAGCTCTTGATCTATCAGGTGTAAATAAATCGTTTAAAAAGTGATATAGTAGTTTGACTCTTTTCCTTTCATACCCGTATGTCGTAGTATCTAATACTGGATCTATAGTTAGAAAAGAAGCTCCTGAGTTTCCAGTAGATTGAGCATTGCCGTAGAACTTATACCTTGTATAATTATCATCGCTGTCTAGTAAATTATTTGCTGTCCCGTATATATGTAATTCTACAAAATGCTTTTCAGGATCAAATAAATTATTTAATGTAAAGGAATTTATTAGTTTCTTATCAGATTCTTTATATTTTTCAAATCCAATGATTTCTTCAACATCTCTATCCTCTACTATATATGTTACATCTGCCATTTACTATACCTGTGTTTGTAGTGTTAATATTTGTTGACTTAACGAGAGATTTTCTTGTCTTAGTTGTGCTATTTCATCTAGTAATGGCTGTATATCTAATGTGTCTTTCTCGAAATCTAATAATTCCGAACTTTTTCTTACTAAGTAGTCATGAGAATCTTCTACTCCTAGTACATCTATTATGTAGTATAGATCTTCATATAGTCTAAAAAATTCAGCAATATCGTCGGTTGTATTAGTAGTTGGTGGTGTAAATGTAGTAAAACTATTATCTATTACTTTTTTAAATCTCTCACCATCTAAAACTGTTTTTTTTATCTCGATACTTTTATCCATTTCTAACTACTTTAAAAATATTTTGATTATCTACTACTGTAGTACTTTGATCTAAAACTGTTTTTATTAATATACGGTAATATCTCTCAGGTTGCAACCCATCCATGTACACATCGAAAAATGCTCCATTTGAGTCACAACTTATTTTTGTAAACTGTGTATTAAAATCAACAACCATTTCTTCTGTATTCTCATCTCTCAATCCCCAATATGAAGCAGATGGGAGTGCGTAGTTTGTAAGGTATATAGAGGAGGTTGTGAAAGATCTTACTGGATATTTTGGTCTAGCTGATAGTCTAAATCTCTGTTTACCTATATCCGGGTAGCTTCCTTTGTTGTTTGTTAGGTTAATTGTTGATATACTATTTGAAAGAATTGAAAGAGATCCTGTATTGTAAGTACTATCATCCCATTTTAATTCTAAAAATGGTGGGTAGATTGTATTTGTATCTGCTCCAAAATACTTGAGTCTAATAGAGGCAGTTGTGTTGTATTCTAGATTATCTGGCAGTTTTAGTATAAATCCGTTATTACTGATTGTTCCTGCATCAAACAACTGTATAGCTTTTGTTACATTTATATCAACATCGTTTGTTGAATTTAGTGCATGAGATTGTGTAAATTCTAAATTTACTCCATTTGAGCCTGTATACCAGTTTCCTCCTCCAGCGGTTGATCCGGATTTATAAGAACCTGTTGTATTAGCTGCAAACCCTACTGTTGTCCATGCTCCTGCTTGTCCTGCTGACTTATACTGCCAAGAAGCACCTGTGGTATTAACTGGTGTGTCTCCAAACTTTCCTACTCCATTATCCCATGTTCCATAAACAGGGTATGCATATAAATCGTAATTAACTGGTACTGCATAAGCATCTGCTAGATACAAATGCAAGCTTGCACTATATACTCCTCCAGCTATCTTATTGGTGATTACATCTTTAATTTCAGAATTACTATATTGAATAAGTATTCTACTTGTCTCTCCCTCTCCTGTAATATCTGTATATCCTCCTATCTCTACTATTTCATCCTTACCAGCATTTCCTGTTGGTGCTTCTGTAAAGATAAATGTATCCTTCTCAGGAAAAATTCTATATACTGCCATTTTTATAGTGTTGTTATTCTCCCGTTAATATCTATATCAGGATATTTTATTTCAAAAATCATAGGATCGTATGAAGGGTATATAATATTGTTTCTGGTAGCTCCATATATGTCGTAAGCATACTGTGAGTACTGTCCTCCTACTTTATTATATATCTCTACCTTCTGAACTGTCTGCACTCCTTTTTCTTGATCGAGGAGTGTATATATACTCGATAAATTAATAGGTTGATTTATATTCCATTTATTTATGTCAAAATACTCTTTAAGTAAATTAGTACATCTTAGTAGTACATCTCTTCCCTGGTAATTATTTCGAACTATTACATCAAAGTTTAATTCAATATTGACTATAAATGCATCTTTAATATTAATAGCATCTGTTAAAATCATATATCCAGCTAAATATTGTTTTAAGTTATTTTTTAAACTACTAGATAATCTTACCAATTTATTATCACTATTAAAAGCGAGAGTATATATAGATAATGCTAACGGATTATTATCTACCATACTTCCTCCTTGCATATTTGGATTTGATAATTGATCTTGTGCAGTATATATTTTTGCTATAGATCCGTACTTTGTAGGCATAGATAGTGCTCGTACTGCATAATCTTGAAGTGTTACTGCTCGATTCTGTTCATTAAATGCTCTTAATGTATTTTGCCTTAATTCATCAATACTATCTCCATCTCTACCTCCTGTAGCTGCTCGTGGGTTATTAAATCGTAAGGTATTTTGCTGTACTGTATTTATTCCAGAGATTGTTCCTGTTGAGAGTATTTCTGTTATTGTGTTTGATGGCACATTTGCTTGTGCTCCTCCTCCTACTAGGTAGGTTATTGTTAATACTGTATTCTGTGGTGCTAATCCATAAGTTTGTGTGTATAAAAAATTACTTGGATCATATGCATACTTTAGTCTACTAGGTACAGTACTTAATCCTAGTCCTACATTAGTGGGGTTTGGTGTTATAATTGAATCATCCTGATTTAATACTCCGGATCCGAATTGAATCTGTAATTCACCTGCTGAGGTAAATCTTGTTACAAATCTCCTAGGAACTTTCTGTAAGGAAAGTAAGTTTGGTACTAATCCAGTATCAGAAAATGTGTTTGGTGTATCTACAAAAACTGTTTCTTGCCCTAAGAACGGTACTTCTGTCCATGTACCTCCATTACTATCAGTTATTGATAAGACTCCTTGTATATTTCTATCTGCAATGGTTATTGTTTTAAATTTCTCTACAGATCCTATAGTTTGTTCAACTGTTCTTACTTCTCCTGAAAATGCTTTTACTGTTTTGCTTAGTTCGTATTTGTTTGGAGTAAATCCTATCAATGAATTTATACGGACTATTGTAGGATCATATGAGCTTGAAAAATAAAAATCAATAGGTGAATCTATAATAAAATTAACACTCCCCCCTGTACTTGATTTTAATCTCGTATTTGGACCTATTTTTAGTGCTTGACTCCAGTCGGGATCATAATTAGCTCCTGTTGCATCTACTAATTGTGTTACTTGTATTTCTACTTGAGAAGCTGCTATAACTTTCGGGGAATACCCCATCATATAGGCTAAGTTATATAGGTTAGATGGATTTTTAGCATACTGTAAATATGTTTCTTGTAATTGAGTATCTTGATAAAAAGCTAAAACATCTCCTACATATGCTGCCATTTCTATAAACATCATACCAGGGGAGGTAGGGGAAAAATCATTGTAAGAGTCGGGGAAGTAGTTTTTGGCATACTCTATTAGTTGTGCTCTAAAATCTGTAAACTCTCTACCTACGTATTTTATATCTCTATCTTGAATCATTACTGTTGAAAATTAATTGATAACTGATCTTGTATATTAGTCATCGTTACACTATATCTTAGTGAAATAGTTATAGTTTGTGAATCGATATTTTCTTTTATTTCTAACCTCTGTATGTTTACTTCTGGAAACCAGTATGATACCCCGTTTCTAATAACTGAGTCTATTTCCTCTCTTTTATCTCCTGTCATTTGATCAAAAAGTAATGCTCGTAATCCTGCTCCTAAATTTGGATTAAAAAATCTCTCAGATGTACCTGTTAAGAAGTAATTGATTAAGTTTGATTTTAAAGCGTCTTGAGTTGTATATGTAGTGTTAAATACACTAGTAGAGGAGAAGGGTAATGCAACTCCTACTCCTACACTCGGCTGTAAATCTAATGGATCTATGTTTTGTATATCAAATGGCATTATCCTCCAAATCTTTGTTTATCTTTATCTACTGATGCTTTATATATTGCTCCTGCATTCTTTACAAAATCCAATGTGCTTAAATCTAATCCTGGTTCTGGACCTGGATTATATTGTTGTATGGTGTTATCGTTAAAATTCTGCATGTCTGAATAACCTGCTGTTATATTTGAATATTCTGCCTGAGTCATATTATTTCTTGTCTCATTCAATATATCAGCTATAGGATCTCCTGTATTAAATACCGGTTTTCTTGGTGGTTGGTATGATTGATACTTTACAGGTTCTACAGACCTTGTAGTGGGTTTTACAGATTCAGATAATATTGAATCCATTTCCTCTCGAACTGCTTCTTTAACTGCTTCTTTTATTAATTTTTTTAATAAATCTAATTTCATATTAATAAATAGTTATGTTATACTAATTGATTATCTATTTGGAATTTAATCTCATCTAAGAGCACTTGTACGGAAGAACTAAAAGAGGAGGGACCTTGTAATACGACTACCCCTCTTTTATTTCTAGCAATAGCGTATCTTCTAGGAGCTATTCTAGAGGAATGAGGGTCTTCTACTATGTCGAGAGTATATTCCTTATAGTTAAAATCCTCACTAGAGGTTCCTTCAAATCCTGTATTCTCTGGAGGTTGTGCTGCTTTTACTATTTCTTTCGAATTACCGCTATTTTGTGAGCATTCTGCAATTTTTATATCTATAGCTTGTAATCTATCTCTTAATGTACTTAGTGGTGTAGTTATTGAGGATATTATAGAATTTACTGCTTTTATATCTCCTTCTACTACATCAATAGTTGTAGTTAATGTTGTTATTGTATTACTGTAGGTGTTAAGTACACTCATAGGTACCCCTAGACCTCCTGTTTGTGGTGGGATAATTGCGGTAGGTACTGGTATTTTTTTTATAACTTCTAACGCTACCTTTGCAACTGTTACAACTGGTTGTAGTTTACTAACAATAGGTTTAATAGCATCTACTCTTTTTTGAAAAGAATTTATAATCTTAAGTAGGTTATCTTTAATCTTTAAAATCTGCTTCATACGTTCTACATTCGGACATCCATTTGCGAATTCTTTAAGTAGTTCTAATACTTTTTTCTGAACGGTAGATCTTAACTTCCCTTGTAATGGACCTATCTGACTTGAAACTGCTTTACTTATCTTAGACTTAATTGCCATTATTCAATGTATACTTTTTTAGATTTTATCTGATTTACTAGTCCTCTCAGTACATTACATGTATCTACTACACAGTATCCTTCTGTATTTATTGTTGCTATTGGTCCTCCATATTGTGCTTCTGCTGTCTTCATTGCTTGCCCTATATTCTGTAAAGCATCTAACATTACTGATAAAAAATTACCTAATTGATTACCTAATATCGCAGGCTCTGCTATTCCCGCAGAGGATTCTCTTGCTTTAGCACCTATATATATCTTATCTGCATCTAGACATGCATACTCTTTCCCGTCAAAATTTAATGTATTCGCATTTAACCCTACAGAGTCTTTTGCTGATAGCAGTACGCTTTCTTCTTTTGCGTTAATATATATTCTCCCTCCATTTAATACTGCTTGGTTCCCTTTATATTCTTGTGCTAATTTTGGAGGAGAAGTATATGAAGCTCGTTTTGTATTAGCTGCCTTTAGTGGTACTTTATGATTTGATAGGAAATATAAGGAGTTAGGATCCTCATTAATATTCTCTACTATATAATCTATCCCATTAGTTGTCTGTATTTGCCCGTTGCTAATTATTATATACGGGAATCCATTATTAGTTTTATCTACTATTGGGTTTAATACTGATAAACTTCCGCCTAATCTTATCGACTGTCCTTGCCTCCCTTCTAGTAATGTATCTCCAGGGAAGGGGAATAGTGGGTTAATAGTAGATAGTTCTTGAAATCCTAATCCTAGATACTTACTTTTATTATACCCAGGATCTGGTAAAGCATTATGATTTGGAGATCCCCAAAGATTTACTATATCTTTATAATATAGTCTTTTGTCAGAGGTGCTTGATTGTACTTCTGATGAAGGACCTGGTATTAGTGATACTATTTCGTTTTTTACAGGGAGTTGTTTAATCCCTAAGGAGAGAGGTAGTGCGGTTTTAACTGCACCTCTTACTATTCCTTTGTAATCTAGAGAAGTGTATTTTATAGATCCTACCGGTAATTCATTTCCTTTTTCATCTAAAAAAGGCCGAGAATCATCTAACTTAACATCTACTACTTTTCCGTAATTAATAGTACCTTGTTGACCAGAGCCTTTACCAGAACCCCCTGTCATTATAGATACTTGATTCCCTAAATTATAAGCAGATCCTAACATTCTCCTTCTCCTTTCTTACCTAATTCCTCGCTTTGCTCTATTAATTTTGCTAATTCTTCTGGATTAAAGAAGTCTGTTGTATCTTTTCCTCCGCTTGATTCTAGTCTTTGTACCAAAGCTACCATTTTTATTAAATGCTCATCATTCTTTACTCCTACCTCTAAATATTCTTTTATCATAGGAACTACTAAAGTAGCATCACCAATATTCTCTACTAAGGGTTTTAACTCCCCTATTAAAGCATTAATCTGTTTTTCTTTGTTTCTAGAATTATCATATATCTCTTTTAAAACATCAGAAACAGTTTTTTTTCCAAATATAGTTGTATCTAATCCCATACCTTATTTATTATATAAATAGATGCTATCTAATTATTGTATTTCATACCCTGCTTTTTGATAGATTTTATACCTATCGTAAAAATTATCTTTTAATTTATTAATAACTCTGGTTAAGGTAGGAGTT
>Ga0181346_1000388_pt1 | contig 18947 bp, 24 predicted proteins | sample Su13VDMM15DN_FD_130100 | JGI IMG/M metagenome (GOLD analysis project Ga0181346, IMG submission 130100) | Freshwater viral communities from Lake Michigan, USA - Su13.VD.MM15.D.N | ecosystem: Environmental > Aquatic > Freshwater > Lake | place: USA: Michigan | collected 2013-07-15 | reverse complement strand
CCTGAGTTGGCGAATCAATTTATAAAATATTATGATTGGTTTCAGAAACGATTTCCTGAAGACCACGTTACCACACCATCTTATACGGAGGAAAAGATTGTACGTCTTAATGAAGTTTTTAGTAGAAGAACCGCATTAGTTCCTGAGTTCGCTAAAATTGTTTGTGTTAATGTTCAGTTTGTTACTGACAATGGGGATGTTAAATCACAATCATTTTCAGGTGATGATGAAAAAGAATTATTACGTAACTGTAAAAAAGTTTTAGATAAGTGTTATAAATTGGATTTCCATATTTGTGGTCACAACCTAAAGAACTTCGATATTCCAATGTTGGCGAAACGAATGATAATTAATGGAATTGCACCGTCTTCTATGTTACCATCATATGATACTAAACCTTGGGAAGTTAAGGCGATTGACACTAAAGATGTTTGGCAATATGGTGCTTATAGTGCGATAGGTTCGTTAGATTTACTATGTACGGCATTAGGTATTCCTTCACCAAAAGAAGGTGAGATTACAGGTGATAAAGTACACACAGCGTATTGGAATGATGGGAAATTAAAAGAAATAACCGAATACTGTGAACGTGACGTTAGAGTATTGATAGATATAATAATAAAACTAAAAGAATTAGAATAATGGATTTTGATGAACATTTTAATAATTTTTTATCTGACGATGAAATTAAAAAATTATTAGGGGAAGAGTTTAATACCTCAGAAGATTTAGATATAAACTCAGAGTTATCTAAAATGGGTATTGATTTAAGTGAACTTGAAAAAAGTTTTGAAAATTATCAACCTAAACTTGAACTTGGGTATACGGTTTCTCATACTGATGCGGTAGAACCTAAATACAATTACGACAGTGATTCGGGATTTGATTTACATTCAACAACTGATTTGGAAATTTCTGCCTTTGGGAGAGTATTAGTTCCAACGGGATTATCGTTTGATATTAAAGACGGTTATGAAATACAAGTTCGTTCTAAAAGTGGATTAGCACTTAAACAAGGTTTAATGGTTCTTAATTCACCAGGTACTGTTGATAATGGTTATGTTGGTGAAGTTCAAGTAATTGTATTTAACACAAATAATTACACAGTAACAATACCTAAAGGGATGAAAGTAGGTCAAGCGGTTTTATGTCCTGTAGTTAATGGTAAGTGGGTTAATTTAGTTAAGAAAACAAAAATAAACGAAAAAGAAAGAGGTGAGAACGGATTTGGCTCAACGGGAATTTAATTATGAAATGGTTTTCAGGTTTAAATAATCATAATCGAGAAAAATATCTTGATTATATTAAAATGTATACAGTTGCGGTGGTTTCTGCAAAAGAAACAAACCCATTGATTGAACCTTACTTAATTTTTGATGGTGTTAAAGATGAATATATTGAAATGTCAAAAAATTTTAATACAATTTTAAGTGAGATTAATGATGAAAATAATAAAATATTTAATTTAAATTGAAATTATGTCAAACGGGATTTATAAAATAACTGAAGATTTTGAAAAAGACCTTTCAGAATACACAGGAGCTCCTTATGTGGTTACTGTTGATAATCAAAGTAATGCTTTATTTTTATCCTTGATGTATGAAAAAGTCAAAGGTATGGAAATTGAAATTCCAAATAGAACTTACCCATCAGTACCTTGTGAAATAATTCATGCTGGTGGTAAAGTTAAATTTAGACAAGTTGAAGGTAAAACTTTAAAAGGTTCTTATCAATTATCACCAACTAAAGTTTGGGATTCTGCATTGTCATTTACTTACAACATGTATAAACCAAATACACATATGTGTATATCATTTACAGGGCCATATAAACATTTTAAATTATCAAAAGGAGGTGCGATATTAACAGATGATTATGATGCTTACTTATGGTTTAAACGAGCAAGATATAGTGGGAGAAGAGAATGTTCGTACCACGATGACCATTTTGATATGATTGGGTGGAATTTTTATATGATGCCTGAATTAGCGGCTAGAGGTGTTTTACTAATGAAACAATTTTATGATGTTAATGGGTTCCCAAAACATAATGAGGATTTAGAATTACCATATCCAGATTTGTCTAAATTTAAAATATATGGTGATGAATAAACACATTTGTGTATTTATATGTTACAATAATTTTGAACATATAGTTGAATGTTTTGAATCGGTAAAAAATTTACCTTTGGACTTTTTTATTATTGAGAATTTCTCAGAAAATTCTAACAAGATTGAATCGTATTTCAAACAACAAAAACTAATAGGACACATTCGTTTTGAAAAAAATATTACCAACAACTCAGTTGATATTATTAAAAAAGATTATGAGGATTTGTTTGAATCCTACGAGTATATTACTTTTTCTGATTGTGATTTACTTGTTACAAATTCTAATCTATTATTAGATGAAATTTATTTAATTTTGGATTATGATGATGTTGGTGTTTGTGCTACCTCATTATGTATGGATAACTTACCGAATGTTCAAGGTTCTAAAGATTGGATTCCAAGACCAATATCTATACACGAAGATTATATAAACACAAATACTGGTGTTCATTTTATAACAATTAAGCAAAAAAATTATAAAATAATAAAAAACACAAAATTTTTAGATTCATTAATGTGTTCAGAAATAAGGAGTAGAGATTTAAAATGGGTGTCGACAAAAAAAAATAACGTTAAACACTTAACTTGGGATTTATATCACGTTGATGATGAGTATTATGGGTTTAAATTAAAACGGGGATTTGATTTGTGGTCTCATAATGAAGTGTCAAATTATGTTGTTTTATGAAAAAAGCGTTAATAGGTGCAGGTGGGTCCGCAAGAGAAATTATGTTCCAAATTGGTGAAAAATTACCTTGTTTTGTTGATGACATTTATTATGATAATAGTCCTGGAGTTTTTAAAATTTCGGATTTTGATTCAAAAAAATATGAAGTGTTAGTTACTATTGGTGATTCACAATTAAAATCAGAAATGGTTAGTCGGTTACCAATAGACACTAAATATTTTACGTTTATACACCCTACCGCTCAAATTATGGGTGATGATGTTATAATCAATGAAGGGTGTTTTATTGGTGCGAATTCTATAATTACGTGTAATGTTAAGTTAGGTAAACACTCATTATTAAATCGTGGTGTCCACATTGGTCACGATAGTGTTGTTGGGGATTATTTTAGTGCTATGCCTGGGTCAATAGTGTCAGGTAATTGTGTTATTGGTGATAAAGTTTATTTAGGTACAAATTCTTCAGTCAAAGAAAAAATCACAATAACAGATGAAGTAATTATAGGGTTAAATTCCGGTGTTGTTAAAAATATAAATAAAAAAGGTGTTTATGTGGGAACGCCTACAAACCAAATAAAATGAAACGAAATGAAATTTGCAATAATAATACCGACATATTATAGAAGTGATGGTAAATCAATAATTTTTTTAAAAAAAGCGTTAGATTCAATCTTTAATCAAACACATCAAGATTTTAAAATATTTTTAATTGGTGATAAATACGAAAATGAAATAGAAATTTTTGATTTGGTTTCAACATATGATTCAAATAAATTGGTTTTTAAAAATTTATCTTACGCTAAAGAGAGAGATAAATACATTGATAATAAATGGGCTTTATGGTCATATGGTGGTGTGAACGCTACTAATATAGGTATTGAAGATGCCTTAAATGAAGGTTATGAATATTCTTGTCATTTAGACCACGATGATTGGTGGTTATCAAATCATTTATTTGAGATTAATAAATGTATTGAAGAAACAAACTCCGATTGGGTTTGTACTAAATCAACGTATGGTCACACATATTTACCAAACATTGAAAGTTCTGAGATATATAACGAATTTTACCCCAAAAATGGTCAATTAATACGTTCATCTGTTTGTATGAATTTTAAAACAATACCTCTTAGATATCGTGATTTATTTGAACTAAATAACTTTGTTGGATTACCAGGTGACGCTGATTTATGGGAAAGAAGTAGAATGGTGATACTATCGTCAAATTTAAAGAGTATTTTTATCAATAAATTGACATGTAGACATGATGATGAAGGGTATAATAAACCTAATTAAATTAAAATAAAAACAAATATGATGAATAACACATTAAACGAACTTGAGTTCCAAATTACAGAAGAATCAATTATTAAATTAAATGAGATTATCTCAACAATGGATGGTAAAACATTCCATAACCATTATCATATTTTATATGACATATGTAATTCAATTGAAAATGATGATGTAACATATTTTGAAATTGGTGCGTTTGGTGGTGGTTCGGCATCCTTAATGTCTACAAATATAAAAGTCAAAAAATCATATAGTTTAGATATTGGAGTTCCAATCAATAAACAAATACCAATTAACAATGTTAATAAATTTAAACACAATGATTGTGTGTATGAATATATTGAAGGTGACTCGGCCAATTATGAAATTGTTAAACTAGTAAGTGAAAAGGTTAATAATGTTGATATTTTATTTATTGATGGTGACCATAGTAGAAATGGGGTTATCAATGACTTTAACAATTATGAAAAACTTGTTAAAAAAGATGGTTACATTGTTTTTGATGATTATATGGATGAGGTACATAGTCCTGAAGTTTTTGGAGCTGTTAATGATATCGTTAAAGGTTTAAATCTTAATGAGTATAAAATAATAGGTAGTATTCAATATGATTTAATACAAAAAACAAATTATCCCAACTTAAAAAGTAGTAATTTATTTATAATTAAAAAAATATGATAACTGTAATATATTCAACCCACAAAGACTCTGAGTATAATAAAAAATTTAAAAAACATATTTTAGACTCTATAGGTGTTAAAAATCCTCAAATTTTAGAAATTGAAAATCGTAATGAATTTTCATTATCCAATGTTTATAACTTAGGTATTGAAATCTCAAAAAATGATATTATCGTGTGTTGTCATAATGATATTAAACTTGAGAAAAATTGGGGTAAAAGATTATTAGAGGATTTCACTAATAACCCTGAATTTGGTATAATCGGTAAAGCCGGTAGTTGTTATTTTCCAGAATCAGGTGTTTATTGGGATAGAATGAATCAGACTATGGTGGGTCAAGTGTATCATCATCCTGAAGGTTCTAATAAATGGTTGAGTAAATATTCACCTAAATTACCTTTCATAATACCTGTTGTTACTATTGATGGTTTATTTATATCTTTTGATAAAACAAAAGTTAAACATCAATTCGATGAATCTATAGGTAGATTTCATTACTACGACCATTTATTTTGTTTACCAAATTATTTGTCAGGTGTTAAAATTGGTGTTACGTCATCATTTGAAATAACTCATCAGTCTGTTGGTAGACCAAACCAAGAATTTTTCCAATCAAAAGAATTATTCCTTAAAAAATATGGGGAAAACCTACCTTTGGAATTAAAACCTGATACTATCTTCGTACCAACAATTAATGAAAAACCATTAAAAAATATTGGTAAAATGGCTGTTATTATACCAACAAAAGGTAAAGTTGAGATGTTGTTTGATTGTATTAATTCATTTTATCAACATTGTAATTCTAATCTATTTGATGTTTTTATCTCGGACACCGGCTCAACAAATGAAGAAAAAGAATGGATTAAACAAAACATACAAAATATGGGTAACGTTAAATTAATTGAATTTGATTACTATAATTTTGCAAAAATAAATAATGAGGTAGTTAAAAATCATATTGGTGATGAATACGAGTTCTTATTGTTTTGTAACAACGATATCAAATTATTAAATAATGTTGTTTATGGGATGTTAAAAACATTTAAAGAAAAACCTAAAACAGGTACTATTGGTTGCCGATTACATTTTGAAGATAATACAATACAACACGATGGGATAAGATTGTTTTTTAACCAAAAAAACAATAATATTGGTTTAACACATTATGGGTTAGGTAATTATTTTAATTACACAATTAATAGTAAATCCGGTGTTGGGTCAACAGGTGCATTATTAGGTGTTAGAAAAAAATCTTTTATTAATGCGGGAATGTTTAATGAAGTTTATCTCAATTGTTTTGAAGACGTTGAGTTAAATTTAAAATTAATTATGTTAGGGTTTGAAAATATAGTTGACGGTTCATTAGTTGCGTATCATTATGAAAGTCAGACAAGAAAAGAACTGAGTAATCATAATGAAACTATGGGTAAAGATTTAAATAAAACATTATTACCGTTTATTTTTAAAAACCAGCAATATTTTAAAAAATTTATAGATGTCATTTAATGATTATAATTTGACAATTTTCTAAAATTTTGATATTTAATATTAAGAAATATATTTTATATGGGTAGAGGTAGAAAACCAAGTGCAACCCCAACATCTGAGGTTGAAAAATTACCAACAAAAGTTTTAGTCGTTGACAAAAAAGAGTTTGACTCCGCTAAACTTTTAGACCACATCAGTGTGAGAGTCCAATGTAAAAACGAGACTCAGAAAAAATTAATCAAAACTATCAAGGAAAAAGAGATTACAATCGTCTCAGGATTACCTGGAACAGGTAAGACTTTCTTAGCGTGTGCTGAAGCTCTTAGAATGGTTAAAAATAACGAATTTAAACAAATCATTTTAGTTAAATCAGTAACACAATTAAAGGGTGAAGAGACAGGTTTCTTACCCGGAGATATTAAAGAAAAGTTAGAACCATTTATGATTTCTTTTATTGATAATTTTGAAAAAATTGTTGGTGAGGAAATAACTAATAAGTTAAGGGAATCCGGTATAATAAAAATACAACCATTAGCGTTTATTAGAGGACGTTCAATTGATAATTCAATTATCATTGCGGATGAGTGTCAAAATATCACATTAGAGAATATGAAAACATTACTAACAAGGATTGGTGATAATTCTAAAATGGTGATACTTGGTGATACAAAACAAAAAGATATCCGAAATAAAAAAGAATCTTCATTGGAAATTGTATATAAAATGTTTGAAGATGAACCTGAGTTTGGTTGTGTGTCATTAAATAATCCTGATGAAATTGTTAGAAATAAAATCATAAAAATCATAGAACAAAGATTCGACGAATACGAAGAGAAAAAAGGTAAATTATAATATTGTTTACAAATTTAATATTCTAAATATATTGGTATTATGGAAAAACCAAAATTTAGAATCGGATTTGATATTAATGGTGTTTTAAGAAACACTATTGGTAAAATAGAACAAACGTATGAGAAGTATCATTTATCAAAAACTGACGGTATTGATGAAGATGATAATTTTGAATATGAAATGAATTTACCCGTAACTTCGTTAGAGTTAAAAGAACATTTTAAATTTCAAAACGACGAAGAACTTTATTCTTTTTTATATGAAGAATTTGCTATGGAAATTTTTGGACACGCACAATCCACCGAATACTCAACGTTTAATGACTTACAAAATTTATATTTAACATATCGAGACGATAATGATTTAGTTATTGTTTCGGATGAAATTGGTAAATCAAAACCTGCAACACTTTTTTTCCTATCTAAGTTCATTTGTCAGATTGAAAAAATAAAATTCTACAGTAATATAACAATAAAATCAATGTGGGATGAGATTGATGTTTTACTTACGTCAAATCCTATATTATTATTAGATAAACCTTCAGATAAGATTGTGGTTAAGTATGAGACTGAATACAACAAAGATTTTGATTGTGAACATACCATTAAAACATTAAACGAGTTTGACAATAAATTAAAAGAACTATTAAAATGATTAAATTATTAAATGAGCATTACTATATAGATGTTGATAAATTAGAAGAATGTGTTAACATTGAAAAGTCATCATCTACAGGTGAGACTCAAATTAATCTAGTTAAATATGAAGTATTTAAAACTATGATTGAAATCCTTATGACGGAAAGTGATGAAGTCGATGAAACATTAGGGGCTAAAAGTTCTGAACTATCAATCCCTTTTAAACTTGCGTTTAATACGTTAATAAATAAAAAAATAATAAACAAGTACTAGTATGAATCAAGAACAAATTTCAAAGGTTGAACTATCTATTGAAAACTTAAAAAACAAAACATCTAAAATTTATTTTATTGTACAAGACACTAAAGGTAATGCTAAAGCATCTGTTGAGTACATACATAATTTTGCATTGGCATTACAAGAAAATGGTTACAATCCTGTTATTTTACACGAAAAATCAGATTACGTGGGTGTATCATCTTGGTTAGGTAATAAATACGAATCATTACCTCATCAAGTAATCGAAGGTGGTAATTTACAAGTTGCTCCTGACGATTTCATTGTTATTCCTGAATTATTTGGTTTTGTTATGGAACAAATTAAACAATTACCATGTGGTAAAATTGTCTTATCACAAGCGTATGATAATATTTTAGAAACTTTAAAACCAGGTGAAACTTGGGCACAATTTGGTTTTTTAAAATGTATCACAACATCAGAAGAACAAAAAGAATACATTCAACAAGTTATGAAAAATGTTTCTTTTGATATTTTAACACCATTTATTTCTGAAGAATTTAAACCTAATTCATTACCCGCAAGACCAATTGTGTCCGTTCATTCTAGAGAACAAAGAGATACGGTAAACTTAATTAAAACATTTTATGTGAAATACCCACAATATAGATGGGTAACGTTACGAGATTTAAGAGGTTTATCTAAAGATGAATTTGCTGATAAATTGAGTGAAAGTTTTGTATCTGTTTGGATTGATGAAACAAGTTCATATGGGACTTACCCACTTGAATCAATGAAATCTAACGTTCCGGTAATTGGTTTAGTTCCTAATGTATTACCGTCTTGGCTTAATGAAAATAACGGTATTTGGGTTAACAATAAAACACATTTAGTTGATGTGGTTGCTGACCATTTACAAAATTGGTTAGAAGACAATATTAGTGAAGATTTTATTACTAATATGAATGAAACAGTAAATTCTTTACAAACTAAAGAAGATTTTAATAAACAATCGGTTTCTTTATTTGATGAATATTTCTCAATTAGATTACAATCATTTGAGGACCAAATCTCTAAACTACAAACAATCGAAGAATAATATGGAAAAATTTGATGTATCAGTAATCTTACCTATTAAATCGTCAAAAAATCTTAATTTTGATGAGTACTTTAATAAGGCAATTCAATCTATTAAAAATCAAAAATTAGGAATTAATGAATTAATTATAGTTCATACTAATGAAACGTCATTGGTTGAATTTTTAAATTCATTTGATTTTGGTGATATTAAAGTTGAAAAAGTTGAGTGGACTAAAGAACCTAATTATGCGTCACAAGTTAACTACGGTGCTCGTTCTGCAAAATCTAAATGGATTTCTTTATTCGAATTTGATGATGAGTATTCATCAATTTGGTTTAAAAATGTTGCAAAATATGTTGAGGCTTATCCTGAATATGACGCGTTTTTACCAATTGTTGTTGACACTACCGATAAAGAACTATTTGCTGGATTTACAAATGAGGCAACATTTGCGGCTAACTTCAGTAGTGAAATGGGTGTGTTAACTAATGAAACATTACAATCATATCAAAACTTCCAACCATCAGGGATTGTTATTAAAAAGGATAAATTCGTTGACTTCGGTTTAATTAAACCTTCAATCAGATTAACATTTGGTTATGAATTTTTCTTACGTATGACATATAACTCAGTTAAAATTATGTCAATTCCAAGAATTGGATACAAACACACAAATTTACGTGAAGGGTCTATTTTTTGGAATTACAAAAATGGCGAGAATGTGTTAACTGATGATGAGGTTAGTTTTTGGGTTGAATCGGCTAAGAAAGAATCTTTCTTCATTAATGACAGAGCTATAAAATATGAACCCCAAGAAAATTAATGAGTACTAATGAAGTTGTAAGTGAAACAAGTACGGAGTTAAAAAAGAAAGGTAGAAAACCAACACAAGAAAATTATTTTGATGTTAGAGAGGAATTAGCGGTTGTAAATTATTTAACCGCTTCTTCATTTGAAGAAAAGAATAAAATTTACAATGACTTTTTACGTAAACCTTTAGATAAGATGATATCTTCAATTATTCGAAGATATAAATTATACAGAAAAGATATGGATTTCTATGAAATACATATAGACACACACTCCTTTTTAATGACCAAAATAGATAAGTTTAAACCTTCCAAAGAAAAGAAGGCGTATTCTTACTTTGGAACTATCTGCAAAAATTATTTAATGGGTCAAATCATTAAAGACCAAAAAGAAATGAATCGAAAAATATCATATGAAGACATATCATATGATTTAGAAAATAGTAACGATTTTTCATATCATATTGAAAATGACGCTATTGATGCCACAACAATAATTAAACAATTTTTAATTGAGCTGGATGAGTTTTTAAAGTTATCTAATTTATCTGAAAACGAAATTAAGTTAGGACATGCTTTGTACGAATTATTTGATAACTACAATGAAGTTTTTATAGGTAATGATAACAATAAATTTAATAAAAATGTTGTTTTATTATCTATAAGAGAAATGACAAATTTATCGACAAAAGAAATAAGAAGTTCTATGAAAAAGTTCAAGAACATATATTATAGCTTAATACAGAAAATGGTTAAATAAGTATTTATGTTATTATGGGAAGACCAGCAAAAAAAGAAATTAATTTAACTAAAGAATCTATCTTATCGTTAATGCAAGAAATCTACAATGAACTTGTAGAACAAAGAAATACTGCAATTAGAATACAAAATAAAATGTTGTCATTAATGAAGGAGGTTGAAGATATGACTTTGATTGGTCCTATCATTGAAAAACAACAAAAAATCATAAATGAATGTGTTGAGAAAAAACTTTCTCTATCTAAATTACAATCAAGTATTTGGGAAAAAACTAATAGTACCTCAAACAATGATAATTTCACACTATCAGATATTGATTTGGATGACGATGTAATTAAAAGTTTGATAGATAAAGATACCGACACATCAAATGGTTCTTATAAATTAAAATGATATGGCGTTAGATTTAGATAATAGTTACAAAGATGTTAAAGATAAGATTAGTTCCGCTAAGGCGTACACTGATTTAAAAAGTCAATATGATACGTTAAAGAAAAGTGCCGGTGACTCATTTGATGAGAGTAAGGATTTGGCTGAGCAAAAAATTAATGATTTAAAGTCTAATGCGAAAAAATATCAAAAAGAATTGAAGAACCAATTCGAACAATTAATTGATATTAAAAAAGTTCTTGCGGGTAAAGGTGGTAGTACCACAAAATATTTAAAAAGAATTTTAATGAGGACACTACGTAAAGTAGAACCTAAAATTGCTAATATATTAATGACGGAATGTTTATCGGTTGTCGGTTGTGACCAACAACAATCGTACTCATCTGGTAATGCGGGACAAGTTTTATATATTAGAGTTAGTTCTATCGACTTAGGTAAATTATTAAAAAAGGATTATCAAGAAAGTCCGGGTAAAGCGTTGTATGAAAAACAATCGTTAAGTGCAACTCAATCGTACCCATACCCAATGAATAAACAATTATACCAACGTATTCAAAGTAACGACCCGTATTCAATAGATAACGGTGGGTCATTATATATGGGTAGGTCAGGTCAACCATTGTTTGATATCGAATATACCGAAGTAAACGATTTGGGTGAAACAGGTAGTTTTTACAAAGTAACGTTACAACAAAGAATAACATTAAATCGTTTAAATAACGTAAGTGAATTTATTCAAGATTATTATAAAACAATTAAAGTTGTTGATTTTAATTCCACATTAGCATGGATTTTAGAATGTATGTTAGGGGTTATTTCCATTCAAGGAAATATTGGACTTAAACAAGTTGAGGATACAAGTAAGGTTATGGCAATTATCCAAAGAATTTTGGGAATCTGTTTTGACAATAGAAAAACAATTGATGTTAGTGGTATTGCTAAATTATCGGAAATTGATGATACGGATAATTCATTTTACGAATTAAACAGTATGGATTTACGTAAAATTGATGAAAGAGTTAGTAATATTAAAAATGGTGTTGTTAAATTTGTAACCTGTAATGATGTTGCATTACCATTAGATACTAATACAATATTTGAGGCGTTAGATAATATAACATTTATTGAGGATGAGGATAAACAAATTGATGCTGCCGATAAATTAACTGACGACATTGCAAATAACCCTGATTGGAATGGGTTTGCGATTGATGGTAGTTTAAAGGCTGAGTTAGATTTGAACTTCTTAAAAAATATGATAATGGGATTAGCGTTGTCTTTATTCTCACCTAAAATTTTATTACCATTAGCGATAATGTTAAAGGCTTTAGGTAAATCAATTTTTGAAACAATTAAATCATTTTCAGATTTTATTAAGAAATTTGCCACATTTTTCAAAAATGTTGTGTCAAAAATAGCGGCGATTTTTATTAAAGAATTATTTAAAGAAATTAAAAAAGATATTCGTAGTTTGATACAATCAATTTTAACTGATTTAGCAAAAGAAAAGGCGGCTAAACAAATTACGGTGATATTAAAATTAATTCAGTTATTAGTAACTGTCGGTCAGTTTATTCGAGATTGGAGGGAGTGTAAAAGTGTTGTTGACGAAATTTTATGGTTACTCAAAATAGCCACCTCGGCTTGGGGTACAGGACGTAATCCTATATCCTCAGCAAAAAACAATCTACCATTACCATTATTATTTGCGGCTCAATTATTGGATGGATATTCCGAAACTAGGTCATTTATAAATACAATTCAGGAATTACAAAAAGTAGGTATTCCAACAGGTCCTATGCCTGATGGTAGTCCTAATTTAACGGTGTTAAGTATATATTCATCTATTAAAGGTCAAGGTGCTGAAATGACAAATGCTAAGGTACAAGTTGCTATACCACCATTAACAATGACTCCAGCAGGATTTACAATACCATCACAAGGATTTGGGTTATCAATTTAAACTAAATTATGAATAAAGAAGACATTGCTAAAAAAACAATTGAGGTAATTAATACCCCCTCTAATTCATCTAATAGTGATTTACAAATGGCTATGGATATAGTTCAAAAAGATTTTGAAACCGTTAAAAACGATATCATAAAATTAACTTATCATTTGGATAGTTTAGAAGAAACTTATAATAAATTATTAAAAGAATATAATACAAGAAATGGGGTCAGAAAATAATCCGTCTCAAAATCAAATAATATTCCCTGGTTTTGTTTACAAAAATGATGACCCAATGGTTTTGGGTAGACTTAGAGTTTTACCCGAAGGTAAAAAATATAAAGATATGATTGGGGCAATTGCCGATTGGAATGAGGAAACTGACCCGTGGACTTCAAAAGACCCTATTATATTCTTACCGTTATTACCGTTTTTTTTAAGTATTAATCCTAAACCTGATGAGTACGTTCATATTATTTATCAGAATAAAGATTTCCCAACCCAAAACCAATTTTATATGCCTGGAGTGTTTTCTTCACCAATGGCATCTCAATTTGAGAATTATGTTGGGAGTAAAAAGTTTTTATCATGGGGTGACCGTATTAAACAAACATTATCATTAAAGGATGATAATAATCAGTATCGTAAAAAAGAAAGTGATGGTATATTTCCCCAACCACAAGATAATGCTATGTTGGGTAGAGGAACTTCTGATGTGATTTTAAAAGATAATGAACTATTATTACGTGCCGGTAAAGTTAAAAATTTAAACCCAAATGTTCTACCTGTTGGTAATCCTAATCGTGCGTTTTTACAATTAAGTAGGTTTGAACAGAAAAAAATTCAGATACCTAGTGTATTACAAGGTAGATTAAAAAAAGAAGTACAGGTAGTTAAAAAAGCCATAATTTGGAATATTCTAAATTTAGATAACCAACAAGATTCATTTACAGGTGATGTTGGTTTATACAATGTTAAACCATCACAAAATGTTAATACTGTCAATTTTACAATTGATAGTATTTTAACTCTATCAACAGGTATTGATTATTCAGGTCCAACAGAATCTGTAAGGTTTGTTGGTAAAACATATAAAGAAACAATAGGTCTTATCAATGATTTTGTTAAAGGGGTTATTAATGGGTTTGTTGATTACAAATTACCTGTTAATAACAAACAAAACGTTGCTCCCGAAACAACATTCCCTTTAGTTGTTACACCATCAAAAAAAACATTTGAGATTATTGAGAAATTTAAATCATATCAGAATCCCGATAATACAGTTGATGTGAATGCTCTTAAAGAAGATTCGACAATAGTAACTAATTTTACCAAATTTATGGCGGGTATAACACCGGGATTTTTAAGTGTAAAACGAGGATTCTTTACTGTATGGGGTGTAAAAGAAGGGACACCAATCATTATTCCACCAACAAAACCACAATTTGAGGTGGTTAATCTTTTTAAGTACAGTCTAACTGAAGATGTTACATACGCCACATTAGGTGCTCAAAAATTATATTTACTTTCTCACGACTCAGACGGTCCTAATGGTAAGATATCATTATCAAATACATTATACGGTATCCCTCAAGATATGTTTGTGGGTGGATTAGGTAAAACAGGTGCTAAAGATAGTATTAACGCCAAAACTTACCCTATGGTTAGAGGGGATAAGTTAATGGAATTATTAACAAAAATTGTGGAATTCTTAGCAGGACACGTTCATGCAATCTCAACATTACCCCCTGTTCCGATATCTTCAGGTAGTGGTCAATCCATTGATGAGATATTTCAAATACTTGCAGATGCAGAAAATCAAGTTCTTAATCAAAATATTAGATTGAATTGATATTTATATGTAAAAGATAAGATGTCAATAAATAATTCGTATTTTAGTAAGAACGACACCATCATATCAAATAGTTACACGAATACAGGTAGAAACCCTGTTACCGAACTATTTTATGGGTCAGTAATAAACACACAATACCCTTATGGTTTTAGTCGTTTTATATTCGACCTTAACTTAGATTTATTAATCGAAAAATACCAAGATGGTACAATTTCAGACCAATGTGGTAATATAAACCACACGTTAAGGATGATTAATACGTCAACGTTTAATGATTACTTAAACACAAGTACATCACAAGGTAGACAAAGAGCAACATCATTTGATTTAGTATTATTTAGAATACCATCACCCCAACTTTGGGATGAAGGTGTTGGTTATGATTTTGCTGATTTAATGTATGAAATCACTAACGATAAAAATTATTCTGTCAGACCAACAAATTGGTTTCAAAGAACAACATTAGATAATTGGAGTCAACAAGGAATTTATAATAATAAAGGTACAGGTGTTGTTAATTATTCTAATTTAACAATCCTTGATGTTCAACATTTCGAATTTGGAAATGAAAATATATCATTTGATATGTCAAATGAAATAAACTCAATTCTTGATGGAACTTTAACTAACGTTTCAGGTTGGGGAATTGCATTTAAACCTCAATTAGAAAATCTTACAGGTTTAACTGAAAACTATGAAGTACAATTCTTTACTAGACATACCCAAACATTTTATGAACCTTACTTAGAGACATCATATGATGATTTAATTGAAGATGATAGAAACTTATTCACGTTGGGTAAAACCAACAAATTATATTTATATGTTTATGACGATGGAAACCCATCTAACTTGGATTCTAATCCAACAGTTACTATTGGTGACTCAACAGGTACGCCCATACCTGGGTTAACGTCATTATCAACATGTAATAAAACTAAAGGGGTGTATGAAGTTACAATCCCACCGTTAATTGGTTATAAAACACCTTGTACGTTTTTTGATAAATGGGGTGGACTTTACTTAAATGGGTTCGCATTATCAGACATTCGAAATGAATTCACAATTTACCCAACAAAAAATTCAATTCAAATTGGTTCAACCTCATCAGCTGACCCTAAATTATATGGGTTTGATTTCTACGGTTTAAAACAAGATGAAAAAATTTATAACACAGATATTCGTAAAGTTGGGGTAATAATCAAACAAGCGTTCTCAACACAAAAACTATTACAAAAAGTTGACGCTTATTATAGAATATACGTGAGAGAAGGTCAAACGGAAGTTGAAGTTCAAGATTGGACCAAAATTAATAGAACACCTAATGAGTATTATTTTATCTTCGACACTAGAGATAAAATACCTAACGAATATTATGTTGATATGAAAGTGATTAGTAGTGGTGAAATAAACACTTACAAAAAACAAATCAAATTTCAGATAGTTAACATAAAATATTTAGAATAAACAGATATTTATAATAAAAAACATTATAATGGCAAATCTAAGTGCAAATACTGAAACAACAGTTTGTGTCAATGACGAGAACAACTGTGCGACTAATCCCATCGTTGTTTACCCACCACATCCCGTATATAACGGAACTTCAGGTAATACTGTAATGCAATTGAATATGATTGTGTTAGGTGGTCAAAATGGTCTAAATGCTTAATAAATAAAGTATCTTTAAAATATAAGGGGGTTATTAACAACTCCCTTTTTTTGTTAACAATTTAACAACTTTTTCTCGGTTGAGTTTATTGAATCGTATCTGAAAAAACACTATGTTTGTTCTATATAAAAGATACCATTATGAACTACATTAAACGATTAATTAAACGATTGTACGCTAAATACCTAAAAGGTGTTAGATATTCTGTTAACCAAAACTCCGAAAACACACAAAATGAGAGGATTTGCAAGTCTATCTGTTATAAGATGATAAACAACCCACACTCTAAGTTTTTAATCGCTCCATTGTCAGGAAAACGTTATATTAAGAATGAAGTGTTAAAAGTCTTTATTATATTAGACGATAAGAAAATTACAATAACAAATCACATTTATCATTATGACGTTATTTTAACTCAAAGAGATTTTGACAGAGTAACTCATATGTATGATAATAAAACCGAAGAAATTAGAAATGAATTTGAAAATGAAATGATGTCTCAAATTATGGTGTCGTTATCAACAATCCTACATAAAATATCTGAGAAGATATAATTGAAAAACCCCACTGTTTAGATGGGGTTTTTTTATTTTATTTCTTTAATAATTTCGTTAATAATCTTTAATAATTGATTTTCGGTTAATCTAACTATTTTTCTATTATAATTTTCTTTAATAGGGACTATACCTTTTTTATTTTTACCATTAGGGTATTGATTTACAATATTACCATCCTCGTCACTAAATGTTGAATTGGGATGTTTTTTAATATAGTCGGTAACTTTCTTAGCTTGAGCCTCAATCTTTTTTATTTGAGACCTTCTCTCATCCATTTTACCATCATAACTATCAAACTCAAGTAATGGACTATCATAATCAGAAACGGATATTGTAAATGGACCAAGTGCTGAGTTACTAAAATCTCTAATACCTGGTTGTAATGGTGCTACATATGAACCTCTACTACCTGAACTATCAGAAGTCGCTTCACTTATATGTTTTTTTTACTATTCATTATATATAAATATTAAGTTATGGAAGAACAAGAAATATATGGTAAATTATTTAATGTAATACCTTTAATGGATGAAACCCACATTGAAGTATTATTAAACACTATGACTAAAGAAACTGCGATATATTATTTAACACACGCAGTTAATTTAGCATATCATAATGGGGTGTTTTCATTAGGTGAATCTGAAGTCCTTTCTAAATCAATTCGTGTGTTGAATAATTCAGAAACAGCCTCATCAGACTCTAATTAAAAATTCTGACCTGCTCCGGGAATTTCTTGAAGAGTTTCAGTACCACCTTCCGGAGTACCAATTCCTGCAACTGCTTTTATTTCAGGTAATTTAATTTTCATTAAGTTTTCTAATTCTGATTTAAAACCAGGTAATATATTAGGGTTTTGTTGTAACATATCTCCACTATATTTTTGTAATGTTGGGATTAATTGTTCTGGTTTTATTTTATTAAAATCAAAATTTGCCTTTGTTAAAGCATCAATAACCTTTTTACCTATTGGGTTTTTAGATAGTTCATCCATAACGTTAGTCCCTTGAGGTGTTATTGCAGTACCTAATGTTGTACCCGATGTTGTACCCGATGTTGTACCCGATGTTGTTCCTGATGTTTGAGTTCCGTCTGCAGGTGCTTTACCATCAGGGAATTGTTTATTTAATCTATCAACAGTTGCTTTGTATTTTGGATTTGACGATAAATTAAATTCTTTAGTAGTACCAACTTTTCTAGTAAACCATTTATTGTCTTTTTTAAGATATTCATAATTTTTATCACCCGGAAATTTTAACCAACTACTATTGGCGTCAGTTGTACCTGAAGTTGTACCTGAAGTTGTACCTGAAGTAGTTCCTGAAGTAGTTCCTGAAGTAGTTTCTTTAGGTGTTTGTGTTTTCATTGCGGTATCATATTCTTGTTGTGTAATCTTTGTTGCACCTGCGGGTAATACTTGAGGACCAACTAACTTACCAACTTTACCATCAGAACCTTTATAAAATTGTTCTTGTTCTGTTAAAACATTTAGATATTGTTTTTTTGTTGAATTTTCATGTAGTGATAATATTCGTTGTCTTTCAGACTCGGCAATTATAAATTGATTTTTCATATTGTTTTATTTTTTAAATAAATATTAGTTAAATAAAAAAAGGGACTGTGAAGTCCCTTTTAATATTACGAAATTGTTGATTATCTCAATTCTTTCAAGTCAAATGTACGAACACCATCAACTGTGATTCTCGCGTAGAAACGGTTGTTAACCATTTTCTTAGCGTATCTCGTCATTATACCTTTGATAGGTGTAAAGTTGAATGGGTTATACATTGTTGGAGTTAATTGTAGAGGTACATACGGTGCGTAGATGTAACCTGTGTCTAACAATGATGTTCCTTTATGACCCAACAATACTGTGTTTGGTGGG
>Ga0181346_1000381_pt1 | contig 19109 bp, 30 predicted proteins | sample Su13VDMM15DN_FD_130100 | JGI IMG/M metagenome (GOLD analysis project Ga0181346, IMG submission 130100) | Freshwater viral communities from Lake Michigan, USA - Su13.VD.MM15.D.N | ecosystem: Environmental > Aquatic > Freshwater > Lake | place: USA: Michigan | collected 2013-07-15 | reverse complement strand
GCTTGCCAAGATGACAAAGTGCGTAAATTACCATAGTGGTTGATATACATACTACCAGCTAGATGATGGAATGGCCATAGTGGAACACGGGCTACTATATCTGCGTTGTTGACAAAACGATATGCTAATAAATTAGTAGTTTCCATACCTCGAATATATTCTTTATCACCACAACGTGGACTACCGTAGGTAAACAGGGCCTGTGGATTTGGTAAATGGTCAGCACGCTGAAAGCGATAAGCAACTATGGTCGCCATGGCTGCTCCTAGGCTATGTCCAGCGCACCATACAGTGCGAGTCTTGCCATAGTCATGGGCTAGATCTACCAGGGCAGGCCAAATGTTGTCTACACTGGCTTTGAAGCCTAGATGTAGTTTGCCGATGCCTGTTGAACTTGCTACTGGAATAGCATTCAAGTCACTGGCGATGTCTGCGAATTCAGTTGGTTGCGTACCACGGCATACGATGATCAGATCGTCATCATCTTTAAGCCAATATGCTTGACTGCCCCTGGTATCGATCAGTGTAGCATCAAAGCCCAAGGCTTTGAACTTGGCCCGGCCTTCTTTCTCATCTAGGTAAGCTATCTCACTGCAACGGGCAAAGAATGCTGCTTGTTCTGGAAACGGTCTCATGTTGATTGCCATAGTCTTACTCCTTTAAATAATAATCCTACTGCAAATAACATTAATCTTTCTCCCTGGATTGTTTACCACCAATATACCCGGCAATAATTCCTATTAGGCCAGTAATACTCATTTTCATTAGAGTTATTATTTCTGGATTAATATGTCTGTTAGTTTTTACAGCGATTATGTAATCACCAATAATTATAACACCCAAGAGTAACATTACTCCGGCAGTAATAATTAATATGATATAATCAGCAAACTTCATTAATCTCTCCGGGCGTCCGTCTTACCGTCTGCACGTGCAATACGGTCTGTATCTGGTTCTAAACCAAGAGCGTTACTGACGATGGTATCGATACGTATAACATCGTGATTCATTGTTTTAACGCGATTGTCTAATGCTGTGATGATACCAGCCATGCCCTTGATACTGCTGAGCACGCCTGCTAGTAATAGTTTGATCGTAAGATAAACGAAATAGCCACCTGCTAGTGCAACTGCGATTGGAAATCCTAGATCTCCGATAAGTTTGAATATGTCGCCCATGTCTCGCTCCTCGAAATACTGTTTTATTATAGTAGTATTTATATTTTGGTTAGACTTTTAGTTGGTCAGCACGTGATGGATATTGGTGTAGTTGATATGGCGGTCATCATAGCCTATTTCTTGGAATAATGTCTTGGTGTTGGTTAACAATTCATTGGTGATAATATGACGGAATTCGCCATAAAAGTGGTGGAAATTATAGTCTATAATAGGTTCTAACTGCTGGATAACGTCTGTTTTCTCGCCTGGGGTCAGGTTACAGTACCAATGTAGCTGTTCAACTACAGCTTCAGTTCGGAGGTCATTATCCTGTATAAGATCATAACTTTCATCTATAACTGAATCAAAGGTTTTAAATCCATAACTTTTCAAGTAGGCAAGATTACCAGGTGCGGCTAGGAGCATAAATGGTTGTTTGCTCACGATAGGTTTGAATATTTTTTCAGTTAGGTGTAGTTTATCGTAGTAGAAAACAGTTTCTGTTACTATGTGCCAAAACGCATCAATATTAGCGGGCACAGTGATACTATCAATGGTTCTCGGAATATCCGCACTGGCACTACCATGAATATTATCTCGATCTATAATTAGTCTGTCAGGTATTGAAGATAAATGTTGTCGTATATGTATTTTTGCATCAGGTGATAATTTTGTATTGATATCTTCAAGTTCATCTTGCCAAGAATCAAACAGATTATCAGTGACTCCAAAACTAACTAACCCATGTTCTAACAATCCTCGTTCTTTTAGTTGACTAACAAAGTGGATCCTATAACTACGATCATTGTTAATAATTCTATTAAATGTAATAAAATCATTCTTATACTGTTTAACTATTAATTTATTGTAGTTTAAGGCATAGTATCCGCGATACCAATCCAACGCGGCAAACCCATGGAAGAAATAATATAACTTTTTAAAATTATTATCTACAGTATATGAATCAACAGTCGAGCTATACTCACTAGTCGTTAATATATTCTCGGTTGTATTAGAATTAAACATATCAATATAAGGATCTGATAAAGTAGAAATCAATGGTTCCTGATCATAAAAGAATATTTTTTTATTGGTATTTTCTTTACGTGTAAATACTGATATAGCAGTTTGTTTAGTAGGATTAGTCTGAACTACCCCATTAAACAGATGCCAAAATTCAAAATCTTTAAAAAGTTCTTGATATAAAAATTCGTAGATATGATCAATTTGGAGCATGTATGTTAACTCAATTAAAAACAGTAGGATTCATTGGAATCGGTAAATTAGGTCTTCCCTGTGCTGAAGTAATGGCACAAGAGTATGACGTAACTGGCTATGATATTTACCCTAAGGTGTCAGACAAGATTACAGTTTCTGATACGCTAGAAGGTGCGGTAGTAGGTAAAGATGTAATTTTTGTAGCCGTGCAAACCCCGCATGATCCAATTTATGATGGAAGTACTCCTAGCACACATTTAGAGAATAAAGACTTTGACTACACTATCGTTAATCAAGTATTAGAAGATATTAACAAATACGTCACACAAGATCAACTAGTGGTGTTAATCTCAACGGTACTCCCAGGCACTACCCGACGCGAGCTCCGCAAGCACATTACCAACGCAAGGTTTATCTACAACCCATATCTGATAGCCATGGGTAGTGTAGCCTGGGACATGGTCAATCCAGAGATGGTTATCATCGGCACTGAAGATGGTAGTCTGACTGGTGATGCAAAACTTTTACAAGACTTCTACGCACCCCTTATGGAAAACAATCCACGCTATACAATTGGCACTTGGGATGAAGCAGAAGCCATCAAAGTATTCTACAACACATTTATCTCAACTAAGATCGGATTAGTTAATATGATACAGGATGTGGCTATGAAGAACGGCAACATGAATGTTGATGTGGTTACAGAAGCACTAGCGCAATCAACTATCCGCATCATGAGTCCAAAGTATATGACAGCTGGTATGGGCGATGCAGGACCTTGCCACCCACGTGATAATATCGCGCTTCGATATCTAGCTGAGAACTTAAACTTAGGCTACGATATATTTGACACTGTCATGCACGCCCGTGAGATGCAGGCAAATAATCTAGCATGCTTTCTAATAGACCTCCAGGAAAGGAACGATTTACCTATCATCATACATGGTAAAGCCTACAAGCCAGATGTAGACATGTTAGAAGGCAGTTATAGTCTATTGATTGGTAGTTATCTAGAAAGTCATGAAGCACATTTCATGTATTGCGATCCATTGACAGGTGATGATATTCCAGATGATGTAGCTGGTATAGTATTCCTGGCACACAATCGTCAGATCACCTATGGATACACTGGTGAACTACCACAACAACAATTATATTTTAGTCCAGGACACGGTAGCATCATCGTAGATCCATGGCGCAGATATGCAACACGCAATCCATCATACAAGGTCATACACTATGGCAATACTAGACCACGTGATTAATATCGATCCTTTTTGGAACGATGAATATCTACATTTAGACTACGAAGAAGAAGCATTTAATAATCCCTTAGACACTGAACGTTGGCTTAAGATGGGCTATCGTTGTAACTTTGTTGGAGCCATGTGTGACATGCGTAAGTCACAACCCAGCTGGAATTATCGTTTTATTGATTATTTTACAGGCCTAGGATGGAAGGACATTGGCACTAGTTATTATCGCATGTCAACAGGTACTATATTACCCACCCACCAAGACACTTATAAACGCTATGTAGAGCTGTTCAACCTACAAGGTCAAGAACACACTATCCGTCGTGCTATCGTATTCCTGGAAGATTGGAAGTCAGGACATTATTTAGAATTAAAAGGCAAACCAGTCACTGATTGGCAAGCAGGTTTTACTCCTGTGTGGGCCTATGATGCACCACATATGGCAGCTAACATAGGTGCCAGACCAAGATATACCTTACAGATAACAGGACACGTATGAGAATTAACAGCAGCAATGAATGGAGTCGATTAAAATCAGTGGTAGTTGGAAGTGCCACCAACGCTAATTGGCCCAGCGATGATCCAGTTTTTGCAGAAGAAGCCAGGAAAACTACCTGGACAGCTACTCCTGTGCCTAGTGGCCCTGTACCACAATGGATCATTAATGAAGCTAACGAGGATTTAGAAATACTCGCAGATACCTTGACCAAACTAAAGATATCTGTATATCGTCCCAAGGATCTAGACTTTGTTAAATTAGGTGGTATGTATAACTACTGCCCACGTGATCGTCTGATCATAGCAGGTAAAACGGTGATCGTTCCTAATATGATGTATCCTTGCCGCAACATTGAAGAAGTTGCCCTAGATGCTGTGTTAGATGCAGCAGAACATTACGTCTACATGCCAAGAGATCAAGGCATGGTCATGGATGCGGCCAATGTTTGCCGTATGAATGATCGTTGGTTATTCTTAGAAAGTCCAAGCGGTAATCGTGTCGCATACGATTGGCTATGTGAACAACTACCAGATATCCAAATTGATCTAGTAAACTTCTACAGTGGTGTGCATATTGATTCGACTATAACTCCATTACGTCCGGGGTTAGTTGCTCTTAATGCCAGCCGGGTTAATCAAGTGAATTGCCCCAAGGCTTTTGATGGTTGGGAGAAGATTTGGGTGCAGGATGTAGTGGCGCAGGACTTCTACGAATATCCTTATGCCAGTAAATGGGTTGGTATGAACATGTTGAGTGTAGATGAGAATACAGTCATCATTGACGCCGCTCAGACCCAATTAATAAAGGATCTTGACCGTGTAGGCATCACCAGTATTCCATTGACCTTGCGACACAGCCGCACATTAGGTGGCAGTTTTCATTGTGTGACCTTAGATTTAATCCGAGAATAAGGTAAATATTAGTTACAATTTGGAAATACCTTATGCCGGCTACGTTTGCCACGTACACTGAAGCGAGTTTGAACGCTTACAAATTTAATCCTAAAAGCCAAGAAGTTCTTGAGCGTAAGCGAGAAATCCTTACCTCAATAGCACAACATCATGGCAGTAGTCCAGCCAGCGTGTTGTTCTACGGATTCAGCCCACTCATGCTAATAGCCACATCTAAGATGATCGCTGTTACAGATATCACTGATGAAATAAAAAAATTCCTAGATACCTTAGGTGTTAAATATGTGTATATCAAAGAAGCTGATTTAAAGGATTATAAGAAACAGTTTGATTGGGTAGTAGCCACAGATGAGTATTTTACATTTGCAGTTACCGAGCAAGCCCAATTGGATAAAGTGCAGACAGTAGCAGGATTAGCAAAAAATGTAATAGTTACTACACTTAGAGATTATAAGAATCAAGACTTCCGTGATCGTGAGTTTAGTCAACCATTAGCAGTGCGCAATGGTCGTGATAGTAAGATATTCTTAGAGTATCATGATTATGATTATAATGATAAGAATGCTTGGAAGACCACAGTGCATGAAATGACTGGTAGTGATAGTAAAGTAACAGGATCATTTGCACGCCGTAGCATGTATTTTAAACAGATGGCTAAATTTAGTATCGATGCAGGTGCTAAAGAGTTTTACGTACATAAAAATTTAATGTATAAAAGTCTCATAAAAAAGAATTATGAGCATGTGATTTCAATTAGTTTTTAATAGATAGTTTTTCGAGAATATATGGATATCAATCAACAGCTACAACCCATCGTCACCTCACTGCTAGACAGCCTTAAAGGATCAATCGAAGCAGAGCTCCGTAATAAAATTTCAGATGAAGTTGTCAAAGCAATTGCCAATACCGAAGTTGCTGCAATAGTTGAACGCATTATCACTCAACGGTTAAATGAACGTGTAGCAGAATTTAATATTGAGGCCAAATCTAAACAACAGTTAGAACAAACACTCACGCAGATAACTAATCAACTTAGTACAAGTCTTGCTAAATCAGCCAATGAGCAGATTACCGCAGAAGTGGCTCGCCGTGCGGCAGTTATGGATATTGGTCCTATCATACAAGGTATCGTAGAAAATAAAATCAACAATCTAGTACAGACTGGTGCATTTGGTAAAGAAAGTATTAACCATAATAGCATAGATTTTAAGGGATTTAAGTTCTCTGGAGATGTGGTCAAAGGCGGCATTATTGAAAACTTTGGCAGCACTGGTATTGATGACCGTGCAACACAAGTACAGATGACCTTGATGGATCAAGCTGTGGCATTTGAAAAAGCAGTATGGACTCCTAGTGCGATCATCAAGGGAAAATTAACCGTTGAGGGAGACCTAGTAGTACTAGGCGATATAGACAGCAATAGTCCTGCGGCCAATACTCTAGCTAACATGGCTGTAGAAAAAATTAAAGCTGATACTGAATTGTTAGAATTACACAGTGATGCGATGTTGGCCAGCATAGGACGAAAAGGCATTGATCTAAAACGTATCACCCAAGATGGCAGAGAAATAATCAACGGTAATCAATTAGGGTATCATATCACTGATAGCAATCTACAACGTGTGGGTATGCTACGTGACTTACAAACACAGGGTGAAGCATTATTAAGTGATACATTGTATGTGACTGGGAAAAGAGTTGGTATTAATACCATAGAACCCAGTGCTGTATTTGTAGTCTGGGATGAAGAAATCGAATTGGTTATAACTAAACATAGTAGCGATACTGGATATATTGGTATGCCACGATTCCAACGACTAGTGTTGGGAGCCAATAACAAAGACAATCTGATATTAGACACCGACGGTAGCGTAGAAATAGAAAATCTACGTGTAGGTAATACTCCAATGAGCTCAGCAACAGCCGCACCTGACTACAATGCTATTACTGGTACTATAGTTTGGAATGAAAACCCAGCACAAGGTGGGCCAGTCGGTTGGATCTGCTTGGGTGCTACACGTTGGGCTAAATTTGGTATCATTGAATAGCATGTTAGATCAAGCTACAGTAGAATCGGCACTGTTAAAATGGATGGAAGAATTTGTAGAAGTTCCACATCCGGGTCTGGGAGGTTGGCCGCCATGTCCGTTTGCACGTCAGGCAAGATTAAGTCGTAATATAGATATCAGACAAGGGGCTGATCCTTTTGCTGATTGTATGAGTATAATAGACTATGATTGGTCAAAAGAAGTAGTAATCTTTTGGTATGATTATGCAGACCCAGAATCATTCATAGATGCCACTAATCGCGCTAACAGTGTATTATTATTAAAAGACATAGTAGCATTAGAAGACCACCCAGACACAGAAGAAATTATTGCTGGAATTAAAATGAACTTTGGTCTATGTCCTATTATCGTCTTACAAAAGAATAGTAAACTAAATCAAGCCGCAGATCAACTTAAAGAAAAAGGCTACTATCATACCTGGACGCAAGCGGATGTTAACAAGATTGTCACTTGGCGCAGATAAATTAAAATATGTTAGATGATAATTTAGAAATACTATATTGTCGTATTGATTTAACTAAGACAGATTATAGTCAACTTGAATCAGCTAGTTTGATATCTACTCCTGATCCAACTGAACTCAAACTGGTATTCAAAAAATATTGCGATCATAAAAAGTTTATCAGTGTTGAACCTATGTGGAACTGTGAATTTACCTGGCCGCATAATGATGTGATTGGTTATTACGATTCTACCAATTTGGTTGCTTGGTCAGTGATAACCAAGTATAATAAAGAAGATGTCTACTCTGTTCAGTTTGCTTGGGATTATGCAAATCCTGGACTAAGATTGGGCATTAAGAGTATAAAACATGAGTGTGCTTATTATAAGAGCTTAGGTTACAAATATTATTATCTAGGTGAAGCGCACAAATATAAACAAAATTTTCAAGGATTTGAGATACTAAATGGACATTTATAATATTTGGGCAGACAAAAAAGGCGACATCGAGGATGGTCAATGGGTTACCAACATGAAAGCATTCTTACAACAATTAGTTGATGAAGGCATGATGGAAAAATTTCGCGTGACCAGATGTAAACTAGGATTCCGTAGCATGGAAATTCCTGAATGGCATATCCAAATGGAATTCAAGAACATGCAACAGATGGATACCGCACACAGTAGAGTGGCACCACTTAAAGGTGAGCTAGAAGATAAACACAAGAGTTTTAATCAATTTGTAGACACATCAACTATACAGCACGCCCTATATCGAGATTATCCAGATGACTTATAGTGTCCACCAACATTGGGATCCATTGCGAGTCTGTGCAGTGGGCAGGTCCTATCCACCTGAGTTTTATAGTTTTATCGCAAATAGTCGTGTCCGCAGTGTAATGGAACGTATTGCCATTGAAACAGAAGAAGACTATCAGAAGTTAATTAAATTATTGGAAAGTTTTGGTGTTGAAATATTGAGACCTATAATCAGTGAAGACTTTAGTGTTTATTTAAAAAATGGAAAATATGTACCTCCCCCAATGACTCCCTGTGATTTTTCAATTATGATCGGTGAAACTTTTTATCATAATTGGTGTACAGAGATGCAGATATATCAAAATATTGCGGCAGACAATTGGCCTAAAATATCTACAGTGGGTGAATATGATCTATTGCCTGATGTCATTAAGCAAGAAGTGCAGGCAATCATTGATAAACATCAGGGAACTATTTCACAAGAATACAAACATATATTAAAAAAGATTTCAGCACAAGGAAACAAAGTAGTTGAACGTGTAATTAAAGGTAAAACATCTCTGATAAATCGTGCTATGATTACCCGTGTTGGTCGTAATTTGTATATTGGTACACACGATTCCAATGATGATATAGAAAAACTTAAACAAACTTATATACCATTGTTCCCTGACCATAGAGTTCGTATAATCAACACAGACGGCCACTCTGATGGAACATTCTGCCCAGTTGTTCCAGGATTGATCGTAAGTTTACGTGATGTGCCTACGTATGCTGATACATTTCCGGGTTGGGAAGTGGTATATCTTCCAGGTCAGAGTTGGGACGCCGTTAAACCATTTTTAGATCTCAAAAATAAAAATCGAGGCAAGTGGTGGGTTCCGGGCGAAGAGCTAAATGATGATTTTACACAATATGTAGAAGAATGGTTAGGCCATTGGGTAGGATATGTAGAAGAAACCGTATTTGATGTAAACATGTTGGTCATCGATGAAAAGAATGTAGTTTGCAACAATTATAACGAAAAGGTTTTTGAAGCATTTAGTCGTCATGGTATCACTCCACATATAGTCAATTTCCGTCATAGGTACTTCTGGGACGGAGGACTACACTGTATAACCAGTGATCTACATCGTGAAGGAACTCAAAAAGATTATTTTCTAGAACGTAGATTGACATAATCCAATTTTGGTGCTATACTAGCACTATGACAGTTACTCCTTTACGTGATGATTTGATGGTACAAGAACAGCTACCAGCCCAGGATCAATTTACCCGTGCCTGGCAACACATGGTTGCTGTGATCATGCTAAACCAAACTGGGCGCAAGCCTGTCAAACAAGTCCTTCCTTTATTCTTAAGCAAATGGCCGAGACCCAGAGAATTTTTCCTAGCCAGTGAACAACAAATCAAAGATGTCATATGGAGCCTAGGCATGGTCAATGTTCGTTATACTAGATTGAAACGCATGACGCAGGACTACTTGACTTGGGATAGAAAAGATGCTACAATGCTCTATGGTATCGGTGAATATGGTAGCCAAAGCTATCGTATATTTTTCAACAAAGAACGATTTGAACCTAAAGACAAAGAATTGAGACGCTACCTTGGCTATTAAGAAAATAGGCTTTGCCTGCAAGTGGATTGATCATCCCGATCAAGTCCAGAGAATAAAATCTACCGATCCTGCTAAAGAATTAAATACTGGTACAACCACCGTAGCCTGGCTCAATCGACAAACACGCGAAGTGGCAGAACAACGTCTCTGGGACTTGATGGTCCATAACATTCAATCAACATACAAACTTGTCGAGCGTGTAGGTAATTTAGATGAATCCCTTAGAATGGTTCGCTTATCAAGTGATATACTACCAGTATACACAGAGTCTACTTGGGGTTATTTTTGGCATAAGCCTGACGTGCGGATTTTTTGCGAACAAGAGTTCAATAAAGTGGGCCAGCTTGCTCGTAGCAGGAACGTCCGTTTATCTTTTCATCCAGGGCAATTTACAGTTTTGGCATCTGCTTCTGAAGCTATTGTTCACAGAAGTATAGAAGAATTTGAATATCATGCAGACATGGCACGCTGGATGGGATATGGTCAAAAGTTCCAAGACTTTAAATGCAACGTGCATATCTCAGGTAAGCAAGGTTATCAAGGTATCCTTAACGCACTGCCAAAACTATCACCAGAAGCACGTAATATCATCACCATTGAGAACGAGGAAGTAAGTCATGGCCTTGACGATTGCCTTAATCTTTCTAAGCATGTCGCTATTGTTCTTGATATCCACCATCATTGGGTCCGAGAAGGAGAATATATCCAACCTAATGACAGACGAGTTGAACAAGTTAAAGCGAGTTGGCGTGGCCTTCGTCCTACTATGCATTATAGTCTATCACGCGAAGATTATCTCGTGGATCATAGCAGTGACCAAGCACCTAACTATCCCCAGCTCTTAGAGTTGGGATACAAGAAAAGCAAACTGCGTGCCCACAGTGATTTCTATTGGAATACTGCGACCAATGATTGGGCATTGTCATTCTTAGATAGTTTTGATATCATGTGTGAAAGTAAAGGCAAGAATCTAGCCAGCTTTGCTTTATATGAACGTGCTAAAAAATTAGAAATAATTTAATTATAAGTAGCAAAATTTTCGTCGAGGAACGGAACTAATGATTCTTTAGTTTCGATAGTCATAGTAAATCTTGATTCTGTGAATTCGGGATTTGTTATTACCTGATGTGGAGTCGATGCATCAAATACGATCGGACTAGTCAATGTTAAACTATCAATTTTTTCGTATGGGCCTTTAGATTCATCTATTAGATAATAGTGTAAACTAAACTGACCACGTTCATTCAATCTATCTGTGCCAGGATGATCGTAATCTGGAGCAGTCCAAAAAGTCATATTCTCTCTAGGAACGGAATAAAAATTTGTATATGATCCTTCACAGTTTCTGATAGGAGCCAAGATTCTCGCTCTCAATGGATCATCTAACTCATACCCATCTGCGTGCATATGAAATCCTTCATCGGGCTTACATTTTATTATGGATAACCAATTGATAGATAATCCAACACTGGCTACGCTTTCTTCGATCTCAGGGATTTCTTTTAATATATCAGTGTAGTCAAACCATACCCAGGTATTGTTGCTGGTGTAGATTTCTTCGTGTCTTTTGATATATTCGTAGACTTTATCTGCGATCGCAGACCAATTTGGTAAATCGAGGTTTTTATAAATTTTCATATTAATATTTATCTTAATATTACTTCTTTAAAATCCCTGGCAAAAGTATCATGCCATGAAGTAGTTAGCATCATGTTTTTATTATGCTCTGCAATGGGTCTTATTTGTTCTAATATTTTCTCTTGTGGTTGTGCTAGAAGATATTCGATCTGCTGACACACTAGCTCACAACGAATCGTATGGTCAGATTCAAGATCATATGACTCATCAACGATACCGTCAAAGGTTTTAAATCCTAATCTGCGTAAATTGCGTAGATAGTATTGATTGCTGGCTACTAGGAATAATCTTTCAGCTAGTATAGGCTTAACTATTTTTTCAGTATTAAAAGTAAACCGATTATCATTGCCCCAGGTTTCTGCTACTAGACTGTAAGCTGTTTGATTGTATATCGATATAGGAACAATCTGACTCAATGATATCAATTGATCATAATATTTAACTTTGGTGATAGTATGTCTTATTGACCACTCAGGTATTTCTACTCCTTCAGATTCCCATATCCATTCTAAATTATCACGATCTTGCAATCTCTGATGTAATGTAGTCATATACGTCATTATCATTCGATCATTTAATTTATTTTCATTGATATAGTCGAATATATAATTTCTATGTGGGCGTTCTTGTCCTAACAATATATCAAAATAGTAAGGTTTAGGTTGATATGGATTAAGTTTATCTAATAAATGTTGATTACGTTTATAAAATCCTGCCGTGGTTTCAAACCAATTATCCCAATGGTATACTTGAGCCTGCGAAATTTTAAAATTTAAATCACCATTTAGAAAATATACAATTTTAGTTTTATCATGTTTTTCTATAAAATTAACAGTAACATCATGCAATTCAGATACTAACAAAATTATTTGTTCACTAACATCATATACTGTATTAAAAACCTGTGCTAGATGATCAAAGTCTTTGTGTCGAGGAAACGGTGCATGGAAAATAGCTTTTTTAGGTCCGTCTGCTAATAAAAAATTTGACAGATTTTTGTGTATTTTTACAATAGTATTATCAATATACCCATTAAAAATATCAGTATCAATATAAATGTTCATAAGCATATTTAGCCTATATTTTGGTTGACTTTTTGGTAAATTGGTGCTATAATGTTTACATACAATAACAAAACGGAGCAAGATATGTTTGAAACCTGTGTAAAACAACTAGTAACAATTACCCTAAACAAGCCCGTAACTACGGAGTTCTGTAACGGTACCCTGTTTGTCAGCACTATCACTGAAGACCAAGCCCGCAGAGTGTTCCATGCACTAAGCAAGAGCTTGGGCTTGGGTAAAGTCCAAGTTAGCCCAATCGGTGACACGGGTGAATTTGCTTACGATTTCGTATAATAAAATCAATGACTTACAAACCCAAAATAATGGTTGACATTTTGGTAAAATGGCTGTATAATACTACGTATAGACAATAAGAAAAGGAGCATTAAATGACAGTAAAAACATTCAAAGTAGCAGGTATTAGTTTACACAACGGCAAATATAAAGTTCGTTATGCCAACAGTAAATCACGTGCTGGCGTATTAACTAAAAATGGTCATACCAACGTAGAGTTGGTGGTGTTAAAAGAAGCTCTTCCTAAGGAAGATATCATCGATCAGCTTTTGAACCATACGTTCAAAACACCAGAAGGTAACGAAGCGATCAAGTTAGAAGCAAAGGAACTAGGCTTTAACTTATAATACACTAGGGGACAGGATCAGTCCTGTAGGGGTCGTCGCGATCCTGTGGAACCCTGGATTTCCACAAAAACCGCAGTCTTAGTTTGCTGGCTTTTAGACTTAAAACGGAAAACCAGCACTAATTTTTGACAAGGAGTAGGTATGGTAATTTATGATCCAGAGGACGACAACCAACTTGAAATAGAAAAGCCTAAATGTCAAATCGTAGGGTGGAGTATTCGCGTAGAATGGAACAACGGTGAAGAAGAAGACCTTATTGATGTTCCTGATGATGTATCAGGTACTATCGACATGTGGTTGTCTGACGTAGAACAAGATCAACACGAATTTGATGGTCAGGGGATATAATCATGGGATTAGATATGTATGCTTATTCAGCTAACAAAGCTGGCGCCCAAAGTGAATATTGGGATAATGGAGCAATAATCGATGGGGAATTTAAGAGCACCTGTACTAAACCAAAAGAAATCATGTATTGGCGCAAGCACCCAAATCTACACGGGTGGATGGAAAATCTTTGGCAACGCAGAGGTCGTCCGGGCGCAGAAAGCGAATCTGAAACTTTCAATGGTGTCGAACTTGAACTTACTTGGGAAGATCTCATGGAGTTAGAATATGATATCGCCCATAAAGCTCTGCCGTCTACCACAGGTTTCTTCTTTGGTGACGATAGTGATACTTATTATAAAAAGCAGGACCAAGAATTTATTAAAGAGGCTAAAGCAGACTTGCTCTGTGGCCTAAAAGTATATTATAATAGTTCATGGTAGATCGATTAAAAGAGTTAGAAACACAGATTGGTCTGGTGCATGATATCATACGCCATACTGATGTCAAAGATCCGCGTATGGAACCTCTGCGTGAAATGTTAGCAGTAATGTATCAAGAATTAATCAAGCTACGACCAGCAATGGATAAATTAGATAAACCACTACTAAGTGATGACAGCCTATGATAAAAGAACAGAAATTAAACGATGACTTTGTTTATAACAACGAAGAAGAAGCAGAAATGGGACAGCTACATGCTATCCATAATAACATGAATGCTATTGCCAATGTTCGCCGTCGATTAGAACAACAGGCTAGTCAACCTAGTCTTACTCACTGTGAAGAATGCGGAGAAGAAATTCCAATAAAACGCCAAGAACTAGTCAAGGGTGTTAAGCTCTGTGTTTATTGTCAGCAGTTGGCTGAGCGTCGTTAAATATGTGTAATGAATTTCAAAAATATCTACATATCCTACATTAATCCGCAGGATCCATCAGACACTTTCACGCTCGAATATAAACTACGTGATCACGCTGTCGTGAGCAAATGGTGTGAGCAAGTAGAAGCCGCACAAGACAAATACACTATAGATGATCCTAGTCGATTTTATGGATTCGGCACTGTAAAAGCCCAGGTCGCCGATGCTATAGATCGTATTAATGCCTGTATCGAAATTATCAACGAGTTTGAACCCATTATCGATCGCAGTTTAACTGACATCAATGACCAGGATACGCTTAACTACCTACATCATATATTTGAAGTTTATCACGGGGCATTGGATAGGCAAACACATGAACTATGGCAACGTGCACCTAAGTTAGTTCGTGAGGCATTAGCCGATCTTAACATACTAGTACACCGTTGCGAAAGTACACAACGACGAGCATTGCCAAGACATGTAGTGACCTATTACGGTTTACCAAAGACTAAAACTTTAGATGAAGAAGACTACAAGTTATTTGAAGATCGTAATACCTTTGGCACTGTGTATTTGAACTATGTAGAAATTGGTAAGACTTTAGATGATCTAACAAATGACAATGATCAATATATTTTTGATACCGGGTTTCAACCATTTTGCCATTACTCGGCAGACTTTGTGGTTAGATTTTGGAACGATGATGATAGACAAATTGACCAACAACGTGTTAAAATAAAACAGTATTATGATGCTCATAAAGATTTCTTTAAACAGAAACAATTACCGTGGGGTCATCCTTATCTAGTCAGTGGTAATATTCCGCTAGCTGATTTACAATATACGGGCAATCGTAAAGAACTATTAAAAGATTTAACAACCCATCAACAGGTAAAACAAGTAATTTTATTATAAAGGACAAGATATGCCAAATTTAGTGCCAATGGTTTTAGAAAGAACAAGTCAAGGTGAACGTAGTTATGACTTATACTCAAGACTATTAAAGGATCGTATCATCATCCTGGACACAGATGTCAATGAGCATTCATCAAGCCTACTAGTAGCACAGCTATTATTTTTAGAAAGTGAAGATGCAAATAAAGATATACTTTTTTACATTAATAGTCCCGGTGGCGTTATCACTGCTGGTATGGCTATTTACGACACCATGCAATTCATCAAACCCGAGGTTTCAACTATAGTTATGGGACAGGCCTGTAGTATGGGTAGTTTCTTAGCGCAAGCAGGCGCGGCTGGTAAGCGACTAATGTTGCCATATGCACGTCATATGATCCACCAACCAAGCGGTGGTGCTCGTGGCATGGCATCAGACATTGAGATTTCATATAAAGAAATTATGAATATGAAAACCATGTTAACTCAACTTTATGTTGATCATAATACCGCAGGTAAAACCTACGAAGACTTTGAACGTGACATGGATCGTGACACATTCATGAGTGCCAAAGAAGCATTGGAGTATGGTCTTTGTGACGAAATCATCACTAAGAGATAATTTTTGTAGTAGCCCGTGGTTTCACGTCAGGTTAAATCCTGCTGGTTATTATGTCCCTTGCAGATGGGGATATAAGCAGTGTGTTGACCAGATTAAACTTGAACATCATATCAGTAAAACTTCAATCCAAGAATATATGAATAACGAAACTATGCGATCGTTACGTTCAACTTTATTGTCTGGCGGAAAATCTGATGTATGTACTGCTTGCTACTATGAAGATAGTCATAATAAGGTTAGTGGAAGGCAACGACAACTATTAAAGAGCACTGTGAATATTAATAACTTTGATAAAACCTTATCAGCAAGCCCACATTGGAAACTATTTGAATATTCATACAACAATCAAGGACAGACAGATTACCAACCAGTAGACATACAGATCGACATTGGTAATGTTTGCAACAGTGCTTGTATCATGTGTAATCCAATATATAGCAGTAGACTAGCTCAAGATTATAAAAAATTATCCTTAGTTGATTCTAAATTATTTAAAATTACTGATCAATATGAAAATTGGACCGACAATGAATCATTAGTCAATAAGTTTATTAATGAATTAGAACAAATACCTAATTTAAAATATCTGCATTTCTTAGGTGGGGAAACACTATATCTAAAAAGTTTTTATACTATCTGTAATAGATTAATAGCCAGTGGGTTAAGTCAACGTATTATCATTGGGTTAACTACTAACTGCACAGTCTATTCTGAAGAACTAGAACATATTATTAAAAACTTTAAACAGGTACATTTAGGCCTTAGCATAGAAACTGTGACTAATTTAAATGATTACATACGCTGGCCAAGTAAAATCGATCAGGTACAAACAAACATTAACAATTTTATAAAATTAAAAGATCAAACGAATCTACATTTAAGTCTACGTATCACTCCAACAGTTTTATCTATCTATCATATAGACAGTATATTTAGATTTATGTTAGACCAGCGTATCATGGCAGAAAGCTGTAATATACTACAAGAACCTACTGTGATGCGTATTGAATTATTACCTGATGATTTAAGACAAGAAATAATCGATAAAATTGACCAAGTTATCAATGATTATAATTTAGTTGAATCCAGTGACGTTATTGTAAATAGGCGTAGAGATGATTTGATAGATCCTGTGATTACATCAGTGATATTTGAATATAGAAATTTTTTAGTGTCATATGATAATCCAACCGATGTTGAATTGGAAAGACATAATCTAGTCAAATTTATTAAAGGATTTGAAAGTATTAGAAATAACAATATATTAAATTATCTACCAGAATATGAAGAATTTCTCAGAAGCTACGATTATTAAGTCCGCCTTAACGGTTAATGTAAAGTTCACCTTTACTCCTACAGGGCAAGTTCCTTGTTTGGTTAAATTTGGTAATAAAACACTGTACGAAGATACTATCAAAGAACCACTAACAGTTGACTTAGACGTACCGTTAACAGATCCAATCGATCTGAGCGTACAGATTTATCGTCATCACCCAGACGCTGTAATAATATCGTTGACCATAGATGATATTAATATTATACCTATGTATCAAAATCAGGCAGTCCCCCCGACTAACTATATAGATTTTAATAGTATCTGGACCTTAAATATACCCAATTTTTATCCTTGGTATCACGAACTAACTGGTCAGGGCTGGGTAGCGTAATTCTTCCTCTTTTTTGGTTGACTTTTAAGCCAAAATCTGCTATACTATTGAATATGAATAGCAAAAATCATCAAAAAAACGTTAAAAAAGTGCAGATTTTGGTTGACAAATCAAACCAAAGGTGCTATAATAGTTGTATGGAAATTAGAAATTACACAGAATTAACAAGAATTTGTGGTGGCAACATCACTCCTGCGACACTCAAACAAGTGTTGGCAGATATAGAATTTCAAACTACTGCGGTCAAACAAGAGTTCTGGCAGTATATGTTTGAGATGGGGGAAACTTTTGGGGCGATCCAAAGTTTCATAGTTCAAGATAGAGAATTGTCTAAGGAGAAAATATATGAGTAGTTTTGAAATCAATGTAAGGCACAGTATTACCGATAACAATGGTAGTGGTGGCTACACATACCAAACTAATAATCAGGCCACGATCAGAGTTGAAGCGCAGAATGCGATACAGGCCCAGAACATGGTCAAGAGTCAGTTTGGTGGTGATAACAACTGCACTATCTTTTCATCAAGACAAATTTATTAATGAAAGGAAATTTATGTTTAAAGTAATTGGAGTATCTACACTTAACGGTGTTACTAAAGTACGTTTCGCTAATGATATGGTTAGCCGTGTTAAGATCTTAAACAAAGGCGGTCATAAGGATATCAACCTAGTTGAGCTTCCAACTGCACTTTCTAAAGCTGATTGCGTTAAGTATCTTAAGAGTTCAGACTTGTATGTGAAATTTGCTGATGCTATCAATGCGGCAGATTCTAAATATAACGGTACAGCAACAGTTAAAGTTTCAATGGATTCATTGAAAGCACGTGCTGAAGCTGTTAAGTCAGAACCAGAAGTAGCGGTAAACCCTTCTTAATTGAAGCGTGAGGAATGAAAAGGTCCTTGGGGGCCTTTTCTTTTTATAAATATCTGTATGAACAAAGACTATTATTTTACAGAAATTGAGTGGGCACGCACAGTTGGCTATGGCAGTGTTCCGCCCGAAAGACAAGTGTCGAAGATCAACGAACACCACTGGAATGGTGAACAGCAACTTAACAAGGTAACAGGACAGGTTGAAGTTTGGTATAACGGTATGTGGACAGCTCGTTGAATAAATGCCCTATCCCTGGCGGTCCAAAAACCCGTTGGGTGGTATTTGGTGCTTTTATATTCTTCTTGCTTAAAGGGTTAGTTTGGATAGCATTAGGGGTATTGGCATGGGCGAAATATTTTTATTAGGTGTAATAGTAGTTATACTGCTGGTAATGGCCGAAGAGTTTTTTGAAGCTTATGATGAATGGCGTAACGACGATGATGAATTGTAGTATGGAATATTTAATTTAAAATATATCATGCAAGATGGTTGGTAACATACCTAATGTTACAAATTTAAAATTAAGGAAATACAAGTAAAATGGCAACAGGAAAAGTAAAATGGTTTAACGATGCAAAAGGTTTTGGATT
>Ga0181346_1000377_pt1 | contig 19220 bp, 24 predicted proteins | sample Su13VDMM15DN_FD_130100 | JGI IMG/M metagenome (GOLD analysis project Ga0181346, IMG submission 130100) | Freshwater viral communities from Lake Michigan, USA - Su13.VD.MM15.D.N | ecosystem: Environmental > Aquatic > Freshwater > Lake | place: USA: Michigan | collected 2013-07-15 | reverse complement strand
TACACACCCCTTTCAGCACACATTATGCACACATTTAGGGGGGGTAGGGGGGAAAACTTGGGGCTGGTAAGAATGACGTAATGCAACTCACTATATTTTTATAAAAATTACAGCTTAGGGGGGTTAAGTTATAGGGTGGGTTATACAACCTCTTTAAAGGGGCTAGGAGGGCCTAACGGCTACTCAGGCTACACTGCCCTAGGCATAAGTACTACAGAGGCTGTATGGTACCTTATAATCGGTTTAATTGCTATATGCTGCTCGGCTGGGGCCTCGCGTGGTACGCATCGGTGTACTACTGCCTCGCATGATATGCATTACAGGATATGGGGTATGGACGTTATGCTCGGCACGCCCCTCGCGTGCGTTAATACAATACATACATAACAACAATACCCTAAAGGTATTGTTGTATATAAGTATACTTATAACTATAATACTTATATATATATATATATTAGGGTATCATACTTTTCTTAGAAGTCAAGTACTTTCTTAAGATTCTTGTTAAATAAAACTATTTTCAATCCTTTGTTAGAAATCTCTTGACATTCTTGTAAAAGTAGTGTATAATATAGGTATACGTTCAACACTCTGTTCAATTAATTGAAGGAGTTCAAAGTTTTGTTTAAGGAAACACATGTCTTTGTCTGATTCGACCACAGGTCGTAAAAAGTCTTTACCCTCAACTCCTGTTCGGAGTACTTTAGCACCGACCAACAAACAGTGGTCGGACAAACAAAAGATGGAAGCTGTGAACAGCTACCTCCTGTTGGGTAATTTAGCTTTAACTGGCCGCTTGTTAAACATCCCTGAGATCACGCTGCGCGTGTGGAAAGCAACTACTTGGTGGAAAGATGCTGTCACGGAGGTCAAAGCCTCCGAGAAGATTGAGCTTTCTGCTCGCATCAAGAAGCTTGTAGATGCCTCCATTACGGTCATTGAGGATCGTATGCAGAACGGTGATTACCAGTTTGACCAGAAGACAGGGCAGACAGTTAGGAAGCCAGTCAGTATGAAGGATGCCCATAAGGTTGCTGTAGACATGCAGGACCGTCGGGAGATCTTGGAGAAGTCTGAGGTCGTTGTCCAAACTGAGGAGCATGTCGAGGATAAGCTGTTGAAGCTTGCTGAGAGGTTCGCTGGCTTCATGGTGACGAAGGAGATTGAGCAGCGCCATGACTCTAACCGCACAATTGACGTTGATGATATTGAGATTAAAGGGTCTTAAGTAATGGCAATATGCATCATAGTTCCAACAATAAATAATGGAAAAGGTTGGGGAGGATCATCGTATGTTCATCCAGAACTACGGCCTATTTCTATTATCTATCGTGGTGTGGATGATCCAACATTATATGTAAAAATGGATTATGAGCATGCAAAAGATGCAGTCATTAACTTAACACATCAGGGGCATAAATTATATCCCCAAAGATTTAGGCAAGATGAGTCCCGTGAATGGGAACAATATAAGGAACCTTATGCCCTTCATGAAAAACGGGAAGCGCGACTACAAACGCGAGAACCTGCTCTACAACAGCAAACCAGAACAGATAAAAGCACGGTCAGAGCGCACCACATTGCGCCGACAAGCTAATGCCTCTGGCGTCACTTCTAAGGGTGATGGTAAGGATTTAGATCACATTAAGCCCTTGTCTAAGGGTGGAGCTAATAAGATGTCTAACACCCGTGTAGTGTCTCAGAAAGCCAATCGTAGTTTTAGTCGTAATGCTAATGGCTCCTTGAAGAGTCAGACTTCTAAAGCAGAACGACATAAGCAATGAGTACCTTAACGGCAGATGTCATAGCTGGTTTTGTAGGCTCTGTCTTAGGTAATAGATTTGATGGTCGTAGTTCATCTCCAGTGTTCCACAAAGAATGCTGGGAACTATGTACCTCTAACGAAAAGTTTGTGGCAATCGCTGCTCCACGCGGTCATGCGAAATCTACAGCAGTGACTCTGGGGTATGGGTTGTCCACTCTCTTGTTTCGTGAACGCAAGTTCATGTTGCTTGTCTCAGATACTGAGTCTCAAGCATCCCTATTTCTAGGGACGTTCAAACAAGAGTTGCAAGATAACAATGAATTGATTGACTTGTTCCGCATCAAACGGAATGAGCAAGGTCTGGTTAAGTTCCTAAAGGATTCTGAAACAGACATTATAGTTGAGTGTGAGGACGGGCATAAGTTCCGTATCATTGCCAAGGGAGCGGAACAAAAGCTTCGTGGATTGATTTGGAATGGAAGCCGTCCTGACATCATTATGTGCCACGAAGAGGGCACAATGATAAACACCCCCGAAACTGGATGGATTAAGAACACTGATTATCCAGATGCTAGAGTAGTACACACTACTGAAGCTTATAAAATAACCTTTGATGATGGTCACACAGAAGTTGTGTCCGGAGATCACCGATTTCTAATAAAAGGATCAGGATGGAAATATCCGTGGGAACTACAGATAAACGAGAACGTCGTCGAGAATGGGACCAGCGATATGTTGAGTCAAATCCAGATAAACGAGCAGAATCTCTTAAAACCTATAACAATAAAGCAGAGACTAAGGAACGTGTTGCAGCGTGGCATGAGGCGAATAGTGATCGAGTCGCTGCTTCTAGGCAACGTTGGTACGAGAGAAATAAAGAGAAAGCTTTTGAGCAAGCTAGGAAATATGCTAAGGAGAATCCTGCATGGAAAGCTGCTCACTGCGCTAAACGCCGATCACGTAAACTCAGGGCCTGTCCTTTATGGCTTACCCAAGAGCAACTGAATGAGATAGAGCAGTTTTATAAACAGGCTAAAACCCTATTTAAAGAGACTGGTATTCCTCATCACGTAGATCACATTGTTCCACTTCAAGGTAAAGCAGTTTCTGGACTCCATGTCCCGTGGAATTTACAGGTTATTACTGCTTCTGCCAATTCAAAAAAGAGTAATCATTTTGAAAATAACTCATATTGAGCGGCTTGAAGGAGGGGCCAATGTCGTCGCGTTATCTACGAAATCCGGAGTCTATGAAACAGAAGCTGGAATATCACATAACTGCGACGACATGTAGCTGGAAAACGATGAACTTGTGATGAACAAGGAACGTCGTGATAAGATGCGAAGGTGGTTTAAAGGGGCGCTACTGCCCTGTAGAGCCGATAGCGGGATAGTTCGGATAGTGGGTACCATCCTACATAACGACAGTCTTCTAGAGCGTCTTATGCCAAATGACAGTGACAAGCGCACTACACGAGTAGGCCTTAAAACCTCCTCTACCCTCAAGGGTATGTGGAAGTCTGTTAAGTATCGCGCACACAATGAAGATTTTTCCGAACTACTATGGGCCTCCAAGAAGAGTGCTTCAGAGTTTAAGATGCTTTATGAAGAGGCTGTTAAAGACGGCACTACTGATATTTACAGTCAGGAGTACTTGAATGTACCCCTTGATGAGTCAGTGACCTTCTTCAAACGGGCCGATTTTCTTCCTGTAACAGAAGAGGATGCTAAGAAACCCCTTCATTACTACATTACGGCTGACTTGGCGATCTCTGAATCAGAGCGCGCTGATTATTCTGTCTTTGTTGTGGCCGGAGTAGACGAAAACAAGATCATACATATCAAAGACGTTATACGTGAACGTATGGATGGTAGGGAAATCGTAGACACGCTACTTTCCTTACATCGAATCTACGAACCAGAGGCTATTGGTATTGAGGATATGCAAGTATCCAAATCCATCGGGCCTTTTTTGCGTGAGGAGATGATTAAGACTAACACCTATCTAACCCTATTGCCCTTGAAGCATGGGGGTAGGGATAAGACCAGTCGTTCACGCTCTGTACAGGCTCGTATGAGGGCTCACGGGATCAAGTTTGATAAGGGTGGAGATTGGTATCCCATCTTTGAGAATGAATGTTTGACCTTTCCTCGTGGAAAGCATGATGACCAAGTAGACGCCTTCGCCTATCTAGGCCTAATGCTGGACAAACTAATAGAAGCCCCTACGAAAGAGGAACAAGAAGATGATGAATATGAATCAGAATTCCGGGAATCCGGGTCAGGCAATGGGGGGCAATCAGCAACCACTGGATATTAGCCAAATGCCCACTCAACCACAGGTTTTATCTGGTGGTTTGGGTATGGAAGCTCCTCAACCAGAGGCTGCACAGGAAACCCCCGAGACATCTCTCCGCGCCATCCTAGAATCTGCTAATATTGCTGAGAACTTAGACGAGCAGGAACTCCGAACCATTGGTCACGATGCATTGGAGGGATATAACATTGACAAAGCCTCCCGCGAAGCGTGGGAAGTTCAGATGGATGAGTGGACACGACTAGCATCCCAGATCAGGGAAGATAAATCCTACCCGTGGCCCAAAGCATCCAACGTCAAGTATCCTCTGTTGACTACCGCAGCAATGCAGTTCGCTGCTAGGGCATATCCCAGTCTGGTTCCTTCTGACGGTAAGGTTGTCAAGTCTAAGATCATTGGCAAAGATCCAGATGGCTCTAAACTAGCCTTGTCGGATCGTGTATCTATGTATATGTCCTACCAACTCATGCATGATATGCAGGGTTGGGAAGAAGGTATGGATAAAATGCTCATCATGCTTCCTATCGTAGGAACCATCTTTAAGAAGACCTACTGGGACTCGATCAAGAAGAAGCCTGCGTCTGATGTGATCTTGCCAAAGAACTTGGTGGTTAATTACTGGGCTAAATCCCTACGTGATGCAGAGCGTATCTCTCAAGTGATTGAGATGAGTCCACGAATCTTGAAAGAACGTCAGCTTGCGGGGATCTTCTTAGAGACTGATTTGGGGGATGCTCCCACCCCTGAGAGTAGGAACGATGCTCCCCAGAATGACGATACCACTCCTTACACAATCATTGAGCAGCATACCTATTTGGATCTGGATGATGATGGGTACCAAGAGCCTTACATCGTAACCTTCCATCTTGAGAGTGGTGAAGTACTTCGCATCGCTGCGCGGTTTGATGATACCACTATGTTTCACGATGATGATGGTAAACTGATTAAGATTGAGCCAATTGAGTATTTCACTAAATTCGGGTTCATTCCTAATCCTGATGGTAGCTTCTACGACATTGGTTTTGGTGTCCTTCTAGGCCCCATTAATGAGTCTGTGAACACCTTGATTAACCAGTTGATTGATGCTGGTACACTGAACAACCTACAAGGTGGTTTCTTAGGTAAAGGTCTTCGCATCCGTATGGGCGAAACCCGGTTCCAACCGGGAGAATGGAAAGCAGTTAATAGTACTGGGGATGACCTCAAGAAACAAATTGTCCCCCTCCCCTCCAAAGAACCGAGCAATGTCCTGTTTCAACTTATGGGTAGTTTGATTACCTCTGGGAAAGAACTGGCCTCTGTAGCCGAGATCTTTGTCGGAAAGATGCCGGGGCAGAATACACCTGCTACGACGACTATGGCGACTATTGAGCAGGGTATGAAAGTATTTACTGCTGTCTACAAACGTATTTATCGCTCGTTAGAAGAAGAGTTCATTAAGTTGTTTGCCATTAACGGTACATACCTGAACCCTAATACATACGAAGAGATCATTGATATTACAGTCAGTCCTACTGACTTTAGTACTAAGCAATACAAGATCTGTCCCGGAGCTGATCCTACAGCAGTTTCCCAAACCGAGAAACTACTCAAGGCACAGGGACTCATGGAGATGTTACCGCTAGGCATCCTAGACCCTGTTAAAGTGGCTCTACGGTTGTTGGAAGCTCAAGAGCAGCCCAACTACCAAGACCTCTTGCGCAAGGAAGTTGCACAGACAGGCACCATGCCGCAACAGCCTGATCCAAAACTACTGGAAAGTCAGGAGAAAATTAAGGCGATGCAACAAGGCTCCCAGATTAAACAACAAGAGGCTTCGTTCAAGAGTGAACTGGCCCAACGTGACGCAGTCTTCCAGCAAGCTATGAAAGCTCAAGCCGCTGACCAAGACTCACGTCATAAAGAGATGCTCAATGCTGTACAACTGGCTGTTAGTACACACACTGAGAATATGCGTACTGCTCAAGATAAGCAAAAGTTTATCCAAAGCACTATGCAGAATGAGGTAGCTCATAGGCAAAACGTGGCTCACGCAGAGCAAATGAGCGCTGTTAAAAGACAACAAGCCGCTAAACAATCTTCCAAAGGGAAATAAACTAGATGATTTCAAAAGCAGATTTTATTGATTGGAAATCCAATCCTGTAACCAAAGAGGTCTTCGCCTCTATTTACGAACGTATCCACCAACTCCAAGAAGATCTTGGCGGAAGTGCTGGTATTGATGTTCGACAGGATTCGATGAAAGTAGGAGCTATCCAAGCGTGTCGAGACATCCTTGAAACAGGACTTGATTTGCTAGAGGATAACACATGATTACACCCATTCTCCACCGTATCCTTGTCAAGCAAAACAAGATTGAGGATACTAATAAAGACTACTTACGCGCTGCTAAAGCAGGTATCATTATCCCAGAACATGAGGATAAGGTCAGGGCTCAAGCAGGAGTAGACACTGGTACTATTGTAGCAGTTGGCCCTACCGCCTACAAAGATTTCGGGGTAACTCCACCGATTAAAGTAGGAGATAGTGTGGCCTTTGCCCGGTTCAGTGGTAAGGTGATTCGTGATCCAGTAGACGACGTAGAGTATGTCTTGCTGAATGACGAGGATATTTGTGTAATTCTAACAAAAGATTAATATGACTGATGAAATCAAAGATGTGGTAGACCCTACCGCAGAAGTTCCTACCCATTCCGATGCTGAATTGGAGGCGATGGACTCTGGTTGGGTTCCCAAAGAAGAGTATAAAGGCGTAGAACATAAATGGGTAGATGCTGGGGAATTCCTCCGGCGTGGTGAACTCTTTAAGAAGATCGAGGATCAATCGAAACAACTTAAAGATGTTCGCTCTGCCTTGAATGAAATGAAAAAGCTTCATGGACAAGTTCGTGAAGTAGAGTACAAACGGGCACTAGACGCCTTGCGTGAACAGAAACGCACAGCCCTTCAAGAAGGTGACGCCGACGCAGTTATTGCTGCTGAAGAGCGTATCGACCTTGTTAAGGAGCAGGTTAAGCAGCTACAATCTGAACCACAAGCTGTACAAGAAACATCAGAACATCCTGAGTTTACACAGTGGACTGATCGAAATAGCTGGTACAAGAACTCTGGCCCAATGAAAGCATTCGCAGATGCTTTGGGACAAGACCTTGCCCGTGCTGGTAATAGTCCCAGCGAGGTACTTAAAAAGGTTGAAGCAGAAGTTCGCAAAGAGTTTCCTAATAAATTCCGTAATCCTAATCAGGATAAACCCGGCAGTGTCGAGACAGGACAAGGACGAGGAACTTCGAAGTCCTCCTTCACCCTGACAGATGAACAGCGCCGTGTTATGAACACCTTTGTACGCTCAGGTGTGATGACGGAAAAACAATATGTAGAAGAATTGAAGAGAGTTCAAGGATAAATTATGACAAAAGAAGCAATTGCTAAGGCCCCAGTAGGTCGCGTTACCCGTACCCCCGTTGGTCAGCGTAACATCTTAACGGTTAAAGGGAAAGATCCCGCGTTTGAATACCGTATCGTGAACGATGTAGAAGATCGAATCACGCAGTTTCTGGAGGCCGGTTATGAAATCGTACAATCAGATTCTGTAGAAGTTGGTGACAAACGAGCATCTAACGGTACATCCGTTGGGTCTGCCAAACAACTCTCTGTTGGTCAAGGTACTAAAGCTTTCGTGATGAAAATCAAGAAGGAATGGTACGAAGAAGATCAACGAGCGAAGCAAGGACAGATTGCTGCTACTGAGTCTGCCATCAAAGATCCCACTCTTAATGGTGGTGATTATGGCTCTACTAAATTAAGCCGCGACTAATCACACACAGCCATTAGGGGTACTTACTAATTGACTAATTGGAGTATTTACTGATGTCAACTGTTTCTCGTATTAACGGGTTTCGTCCTGTTAAAACCGGCTCTGGCCCTTACACCGGCCAAGCCAATCTCTATTTTGTACCTGCCTCTGACGCTACGGTCATTATGGTTGGTGATGCTGTTAAGTTGCTGGGCGATGCCCGTGCAGCTACTGGTGTCCCCACTGTAACCCGTATTGCTGCTGGTACAGATATTCCTGTGGGTGTTGTTGTAGGCATCTTGTTTACTGGTGTGGGCGATACTGCTAACGTCCCCCCTGTTAACGACCTTAACACCCCTATGTATCGTCGTGCATCTACAGATCGCTATCTGTTGGTTGCGGATGATCCTGCACTGATCTATGAAGTGCAATTGGCTGGAGCAGGCCCTGCGGCTGCTGCCGTTACCGCCTCTGTTGGTCTGAATGGTGTGTTCACTGTTACTGCCGGTTCTACCACTTCTGGTAACTCTGGTATGCAGTTGGACTCGGCTTCTCAAGCAACTACGGCAACTCTCCCCTTGAAGATCGTAGGCATTCCTAATCGCCCTGATAACATTCCGGGTGATGCTTTCATTAGCTACTATGTAAAACTGAACAGTTCCGCAATGGGATCGCTCGGTACTACTGGCGTCTAATTTTTAATAAAGGAATAATATGTCTATTATCAATAGTGGTTCATTTGCCAAGGCCTTGTGGCCCGGTGTCAATGCTTGGTACGGTAAGGCTTATGATGAGTACAAGGTAGAATATACCGACTTGTTCGATAAGTTCTCCTCCAGCAAAGCGTTTGAAGAGGATGTTGGTATCTCTTCGTTCGGTCTAGCAGTAGCGAAAACTGAGGGTTCTCCGATCTCCTACGACAGTGAGCGTCAGGCGTTCATTACTCGTTATCAACACGTTGTCTATGCGCTTGGTTTCATTATCACGCGTGAGATGATGGAAGATGACCAGTACGATGTCGTTGGTCAGAAGAAGGCTCAAGGTTTGGCGTTCTCTATGCGTCAGACTAAGGAAGTCATTGCTGCTAACGTGTACAACCGTGCATTCAACTCTAGCTACACCTATGGTGATGGCCTGTCGTTGATTAACGCTTCTCACGTTAACATCAAGGGTGGCACTTGGTCTAATCAGATTGCTACGGCATCCGACTTGTCCGAAGCTGCACTTGAGCAAGCGTGTATTGATATTGCCGGTTTCACCAATGATGCTGGTTTGCTGATTGCTGTTCGTCCTGAATCGCTCATCATCCCTCGTCAGTTGATCTTTGAAGCGAAGCGTATCTTGGCTACCGATGGTCGTGTTGGTACTGATAACAACGATCTGAATGCCCTGAAAACATTGGGTGCTGTGCCTAAAGTGGTTACCAATCACTTCTTGACAGATACCGATGCTTGGTTCATCCGTACTAACGTGCCTCACGGTATGAAGTATTTTGAACGTCGTGGCGATCAGTTCGATATGGATAACGATTGGGATACCGAGAACGCTAAGTTCAAGGCTACTGCCCGTTACTCCTTCGGTGCAACCGATGTCCGTGGTATCTACGGCTCTGCTGGCGCTTAATTGACCTTGGGGGTTCCCTGAGTAATTAGGGAGCCCCTTCTACATAAGGAAAACAAATGGCAATTAATTTTGTACAGGGTCAGGTAGCCGTCGGCGACCCTAATCCGGGTGGCCCATCAGTCACCAGTAATGTTAAAGATGTCCGCGTAAAGATTGTAAAGATCACTGGAGTTAACTTTAACACTACCCCAGTAAACACTCTGGTAGCAGTTCTACCCGCAGATGCTTCTATTTTAGACATCCAGTTCTCGGTGAAGGCTCAGTTGGCTGGTGGTGGTATCACCGCCGCTACAATGAGTATTGGAAGTACGTCGGCTGGTTCCCAGTACACCGCAGCTTACAACGCCTTTGGTACAGCTGGTGTTAATGTGGACATTGCTCCACTGAACAGCGTCATGCAGAACTACCAAGCTCCGTTGGGACCAGATCTACCAATCTGGGTACAGGGTACAGCTACAACTGGTAACCCGACAAGTGGTGAGATCTATCTCTCTATTTACTACGTTCGATAACTGGCCCAGTGGGGTATACGGGGGTTTAGGCCCCCTTTTTTTGGTTTGGTTTAGGGGATTAAAATGAGTTCTACTGTTTTTGTTAAGTCTGGACGTGTTCAGGACATCTTGGCACCCACTACGGCCCCCACAGTCACCGGGGCATGGGTGTTTAAAGATGCCCCTAAAAGCACAATTCAAGTAGTTGCTACAGCAGCCGCTACTGTTATTTTTGATGTTTCTAATGATGGTACTAATGCCATAGCTACGGTACTAGGCACTGTCACTCTTGCTGGAGCAGGTAGTGATGGGTTTACTACAGATGCTCCGTGGAAATATATTAGAGCCCGTGTTACAGCTAACTCCGGTACAGTCAGTGCCTTAATCTGCAATTAAATCTATAATGTATTCAGTTAATACATCTATAGTAGGAACACAAGATCCTGTAATAGGTGGAGAAGAACTCATCAACCAGATGGCACTCCATCCACTCATTATTGGGATGTATCAACCAAGTACACTTAAAGCTATTTCTCTTTTAAGAAAATATGGCACCAACGCGCATGTGTACTTGCCCGGCGCAGGAGTCCTGAACGGCCTCCAAGCGGCGAACTTCTTAGACAGCGCACTAACAACGCCGGGAACTCTAGATAACCCTGTAGGCGGTGTAGTGGATGGGTTTGGCGCAATCAACGCCACCCAGTCCACAACGCCAGCGAAACCCATGCTGCGGCGGGGGGCTGTTTGCCTTAACCAATACAGCAAGGATCGTACAAATGGCGCATGGGGAGGTTCAGGGTTTACTGCCAATTCAGCCACTCGCGTGACTTTGCCGTCAGGTGCGTATCAAGCCGCCAGTGGCGTATCGGTGCCTGGCGCTACATACACAGTCGCTGCGATACTTAGCGGAGTCCCCGGAACAACGGTTAGCCTGTACGCCCAAGATGGGGGCGGTGCATTTGGGTCGAGCGGTACGTCTATATCGCTAACTGCAACTCCAACTCTGTACGTGTTCACTAGAGTAGCGGTAGAGGTTGTGATGCTTGGGGGCCTTCGATGGGATAGCGGTGCCACAGTCGTTGTCGATGTTGCGGCTCAAGCCCTATTCCAAGGCACCCTAACCGCAGCCCAAATCCAAGCCCTAGGAGGCATCCCCCTCACGACCCCAGCACCAGCAAGCACGGCACTTGGCCCGTATTACTGGCAGTTCGACGGTGTAGACGACTCGCTGGCTTTGAGTGGGCCGCTGTTTCAGGTAGCAGACGATCAGTGCGTTGTTGCAGCAGTTAAATATGGATCGAGTGGTTCCGGCTGCGTAGTAGCTCCGTCATCCAACACAGCTACATACGCAAAACAATCAGCGTTAGGACAGGCGGCTGGGTCGTGCTTCGTAAGGTGGTCATCTGATACTACTGACTACACCACGGTGCCAGCCTACCCATACACCACAGGGCAGAGCTATGTAGTTAGTGGTAGAAAAGTTGGTACTGGTGGAATACATCGAGTTAATGGTGTTCAAGCTGGATCGGTGTCTCTTGCAGCGATGGTTACTTCAACTGTGAATGCTGGATATATCGGACTAGAAGGTAACGGAGCTGGCAATTTCACCGGTTCAATCTACCCAGTCATAGCCATTAAAGGCACGGTCACAGACGCCGACCTACTCACCCTAGAGCGCCTAGTCGCCTCCATGTCAGGCGTCACGCTATGACCATCCTCTACTACTTCCTAGCCTACACCGTTGGCCTCTTAACCGGAGTCTGCGGCATTCTGATGGCAACGGCAAACACCGGGCGGTGCAGCGATTGCCCACAACACAAGGATGGCAAATGAGCTACGACAACACCCTGACGATCAAGCTGCCGTTCTCGCTGGCTGACATTGCTTCGCGCATTGGACGCGCCCTCGATCCTGACGTTGGTGGAGACAAGAGCTTCACCAGAATCGTCACAGGTCAGAAGGACGGCAAGGACATCTACGGCGACACGATCAGCATGACAACGCCTTGCACAACCATGTTTAAAGATCAGGCTAGGTATTTACTAGCTAACCCCGTGCATCTACAAGCAATGGTAGCACAGGATTATGCCAAGCGATGGGTGGGGTTAAAAGCACCTTCCCTAGATGAATGCATAGTCTTCTGTAAAGGAGTGATACCAGAACCTCCAGTAACAGGACGTATTCTATGAGAAATCACTTAATTTTAGGGGATTGGAACGCGTTGTGTGATTCATGTGGTCGTAAATTCAAAGCCTCCTCACTGCGTAAGCGGTGGGATGGCTTGATGGTTTGTAAACATGACTATGAGACTAGGCATCCATCCGATTTCTTACGAGTACAGCGTGAGAGAGTCGCTGTACCCTTCTCTAGACCCTATCCAAGTCAGGATAGTTATATACCAATACCGTATATATGTACTCCAGAAGGACGTATAGGCATTCCCTTTTTTGCCACAGCAGGCTGCGCTATTGCTGGTAGTACTACAGGTATGGGTATATATAAAGGATCTCTTGCTGGTAGAGCTATTACAGGCTATGCAATCTCAGGAATAAATTAAAGGATAATATGGCATCAACTACTTTTGTAGATCAGAGTACAGTTATTGTAGCCTCATGGCTCAATGATGTGAATACGGCTACATATACCACCACTCCGGCAAATACTTCTGCTATAGCTACCAAAGCCGAGGCAGGAGCAAATTCAACAATCACATCTCTTAGTGGATTGACCACAGCCCTGAGCATTGCTCAAGGAGGTACTGCGTCCACTACCGCAGCAGCAGCACGGACTGCTCTGGGCACAGCAGCCTCTGGCCTAGCCACTGCTTCTGGACTAACACAGTCTACAAATACAATACTAGGACGCTCTACTGCGTCTACTGGTGCCATTGAGGAAATTTCTGTAGGAGCAGGATTATCTTTGTCCGCAGGAACTTTGTCAGCAACAGCAGTGAGTATTCCTCCTCCAACAGTGCGCCAAACAGTTTTATCAGGGCCTTTAGACAGCAATGGTTTTTCTGCTTTTGGGGGATCTACAGGAAGTACTACAGTCACTGCCACCGGGACAATTATCGCAACGGCTGCCAATGGCTATAATAATAATAGAGATGGAACTATCGTCAACCCAAGTTGGACAGGGCTTACAGCAAGCGCGTATCTCTATCTCGACATCGCTGCTAATGGCACTTGCACAACTGGATCAACACCACTGCTGCCGACTTATCGTTGGAGCGGTACTGATGTAGTTACTAGTGGGCAGTTCACCTTCAACATCCAAGAAATGCAAGGCAAGGTTGGTAATGGTTCAACTGCTGCGCAAACCTATCGCGTGTTCGTTGGTGAAGTTGTTGCGAGTGGAACAGTTAGCGCGATTACTTGGTATGCGCTGATGGGCAGATATACAAGCGCAACGACAGCGACCCTGCCGGCTGGAAGCGTCACGACAAGCGTAAACCACAATATCGGTATAAAGCCAAAAACAAAACGATTTGTTGCTATATGCACGACCATTGACCTAGGCTGCGCTGTGGGAGATGAGATTACGGAGTTTGGATACCGCAATGCGTCGGCTTCTGTGCAAGCCCCCATTCCTGTGGTTGTTTCGAGACTAAGTATGTCTCTTTCAACAGGAAACGATGCCAATTTTATGACAGCAGGAAAATCTACCGTTGTTGCGTCAGTGGCACCCGCCAATTGGTCGTACCGTTTTGAAGCAGAGAGGGGATGGTAATCATGTACATCGACAAAAACAACAATCCGTATTTCGGTGATATGCAAGTTGGTGACCGTGGGGCAACAGCAGAGGAAGTTGCTGCTTGGGAAGAATCCCGCAAACCGGACTACCGCCAGCTCCGTGCAACCGCATACCCTCCAATTGCTGACTACCTGGATGGGGTAGTTAAAGGTGATACCGTACAGATACAGGCTTATCTAGATCAGTGTTTAGAAGTTAAAAAGAAATACCCAAAGCCATGAGCGAATATCAATACCTAATAAATATAGCTCTTGGAGTAACTTTGGCTGTTGGAGGATGGTTTGCACGAACCCTTTGGGATGCTGTACAGGAACTTAAAGGTGACTTATCTAATCTAAGAGTAGAACTTGCTAAAGACTATACTCCACGCAATGACTTCAAAGAGTTTGCTGTAGAGATCAGAACCATGTTCCAAAAGATCAGTGATAAACTAGATAATAAGGCGGACAAATAATGGCACTAGACCCACTAACAGCAGTAGCTGATTTAGCATCTTCTGTCGTAAACAAGATTTGGCCTGATAAGACAGAGGTAGAGAAGCAGCAATTAGCTGCGGCTGTTACACTGGTACAGGGTCAACTAGACATCAATCAAGAAGAAGCTAAAAATCCAAATGTCTTTGTTTCAGGCTGGCGTCCTGCTATTGGTTGGATATGCGGCGCGTCTCTTGGTTATACATATCTTGGCTATCCCTTACTTGTATGGATCTCTACTGTGTGGTATCCTACAATCCATGCTCCCCTTCTGGGTAATGATGGTATGCTAATGGAACTCCTGTTTGGTATGCTGGGTATGGGTGGCTTACGCACATTTGAGAAATTAAAGGGAGTGGCATAATATGAGTACAAGTGGAACTACCACATGGTCCCTTCAACGGGATGCAGTAATTAACGGGGCATTGCGTAAGCTCTCAGTCTTGTCTGGTGGTTCTACTCCAGCGGCCTTTGAAGTTGCCAATGCCGCCGAGGCCTTGAATGCCATGATTAAAGGCTTTCAGGCGGACGGTATGCCTGTATGGGCCATTAAGAAGTATACCTTCACAACAGTCGCAGGAACCTCTGCATACAGTATCGGTATTGGGCAGACGTTGGCAACTCCTGTCCCATTGAAGGTATTACAAGCATATCGTAATCAAAGTTCTGGTGTAAATGTTCCCATGAATATATATACCAATTACAATTACAATCTGCTTCCTCTGACCACATCGTCTGGAGTACCTGTCAATCTATATTACCAACCACAGGCCACCCTAGGAACAGTCAATCTGTGGCCTATTCCAAACGACAGTGCAACCACAATCACCCTGGTCTATCAACGTCCTTTCGAGGATATGACCACTTCCGTAGATGACTTTGATTTCCCGTCCTATTGGACAGAGGCAATGATCTACGGCTTGGCTTGGCGTCTTGGTGGAGAGTATGGGATACCTATCCAAGATAGGAATGTATTGTCAAAAGAAGCCGAGTTCTTCCATCAACAAGCCTTGAGCTTTGGGCAGGAAGAGGGTAGTGTATATATGCAGCCAGACTGGTCGGGGCGTAGATAATGGCTTTCACAAAGAACCCCGTTTCCTCTACATACGATACCAAGCGGTATGATTTTGCTATCTCACCACATCAACGCTCAGGTAGTCTTCCTAACAAAGATGCTAGATTACTGAATATGATGGTAGAGCCTTTGACGGCTCCCACAGAAGAAAACAAACGCATTACTATTAAGTCCCGTCCCGGCCTTACTACTGCTTACACAGTGGGTACTGGGGTAGGTAGAGGATGCTATTACTGGGTTGTTAGTGGTGTTGGATATGTCATCTCTGTGTGCGGTTCTGCTGTGTATACTAATGGAACGTCCCTGTCTACAATAACTACTACAACAGGAAAAGTCGGGTTTACTGAGTTTGTGTCCTCTACAGGTGCTGTGACTTTGGTGATGGTAGATGGTACTAAAGGATATGTCTTCACATCTCCCACAGTTGCACCGACACTTATCGCTTCTGTGGACTTTCCCTCTCCACATATCCCAATGCCCATCTTTCTAGATGGGTACTTGTTCTTAGCAAAAACAGGTACACAGGATGTGTATAATAGTAACCTAGATGATCCTGCTCTGTGGACGGCTGGCGACTTTATCTCTGCTGAGATGTATCCTGATAAGATTGTAGCACTGTCCAAAAATAACAACTATCTCTATGCAGTGGGGCGTACCTCTATTGAGTATCTATATGATGCTGCTAATGCCACAGGAAGCCCGCTAGGACGTCATGAGTCTGCTGTTCAGCAGTTTGGTACGGTAGCCTATGCCTCGGTCGTCCAGACGGACAATGAGGTCATACTGCTAGGGGGCACGGACAATGGTGGGCACACTGTTTGGACTATTTCTGGATTTAAAGAGAAAGAGATCTCAACAGCAGCCATTAAAGGTATTCTGTTAGCGGAGGGATCTGCTCTAGAGAATGCCACGGCCTTCTGCATACGAGTGTCTTCCCAAAAGCTATATGTGGTCACACTGACCTCTAGGACACTGGTATACAGTTTCACAACGGAGTTATGGAGTGAGTGGGCCTCTGGCACCGCAGGAACCTCTGCATTCCTAGGTAACTGTGCAGCAGACGGTCCTAATGGAACAGCGCATATACTAGATGCTAGTGGCGGCAAGGTGTATACCATCAGCGAGGGTGTCTACACAGACGATGGTGTGGCTTTCCTATGTCAGATTGTCACAAACAAATACGACTTTGATACATTCAACCGTAAGACAATGAGCCGACTTTCTTTGATTGGCGATGTCCCAGATAGTACAGGAGTAGATAACACTGTTCTTGTGTCTTGGACAGATGATGATTACCAGACATGGTCTGCTGCGAGATCCTTGTCGTTTAATTATGACTATCCCAGTATCGCACAACTGGGTAACTTCCGTCGTAGGGCATTTAAGTTTAGCTACAGTTTACCACACCTTATCCGATTGGATGGGTTTGAGGTGGACATTAACAAGGGAGTACAATAATATGGCAGGAGGTTTACCACCACCACCCACCAGAGCAGCTAATGGCGATTTTGCTTGGACTGCTTGGTACAATGCCTTGTACGCATTGTTGTCTACTTCGGGATCTGTTAGCTGGTCTTTGATTAATAAAGCAGGAAGCTCTATAGCTGATTTAGCTAACAAGAATCACGGATTGCTTACAAGTATCTTAGGTACGGGGGCAACACACGTGTCTGCGGCAGAGGGTGTACGAATCACTGCCTGCATCACAACACAGTCTAAGGCCGGAGTGCCTACTGTCACTGACATCCCTGCTGGGAATTGGGCTATCTACAAGGACACATCTGGAGGCACTATTAAGCTATATGCCAATGATGGTGGTACTATTAAATCAGTAGCTCTTGTTTAAGGAATGAATATGAATATTTTTAAGTATCTACTGCCAGTAGGATTACTCAAGATGTCTTGGGGTGATGGGCAGGGCGGTGATGTAGACACGGGTGATTACTCCTCACCGACGCCTCCTAACGGGAATGGTGATTACACCGGGCCAATGTCCCCTAACTGGGATGGTGGTGGAGCCACGGGTGATGCAACATATCAATCTAGCTTTCTACAGAATCTGTTTAATAACCCGGAGACTGCATATGGCGAGTATGGGAATATCACAAACCCTGTGGTCGGACAAGCAATCAACGCTTGGGCTCCTGTGAGGGAAGGTATGGCTACACTCACCACCAAGCCCAGCATGTTTGGTGATGGTGCTTTGCGCCAAGAGTATGACGCTAATGGAGAAGCCCAAGGTTTTATGACCACTCCTTTTGCTAAGGGTTTGATGGACGCTGGCATCGGACTTGGCCGTAGTGCTTTGAACTCTACTCCATTGGGAGCTATTGCTAACGTGGGATATGACATGTCTCAAGGTGCAAACCCTATGCGAGCCCTTGCAGGCGCTATTCCCGGTTATGGTGGTATGGTAGCACGAGGAGCAGTCGATATTTCAAACGGAGCCCCTGCGGGACAAGTAATGGGCAATGCCATAGCAGGGCCACTAGGTAGCCAATTAGGGGGTCAAATGGGACAAGGACTAGCGGGTGGATTGGGCGGTGCCCTAGGGAGTATGTTTGGAGGTAGGGCCTTACAGGGTGCCGTGCGGACAGCCGGAGATGCTCCACAAAGATTTGGTCTTGGTGATGCTATTGGCGGTTTAGCTGGTCTGTATGGTATGCAGAAAGGCATTGATACTGCTGGTAATACGGCTGATTCCTATGGACAGACTCAACAGGCTATCCAACAGCAAATGGCCTCGATGCCTACACTGGACAGCATGTATGGACAGAATAGTCCTTATGCTCAACAGATGCGTCAATCCCTTGCAAGGCAAGATGCTAAGGCAGGACGTAATAGTCAGTATGGACAGCGTGAGGTCCAGCTACAAGCGGCCTTGGCTGATAAGGCCTCTACTTATGCTGCCCAGCAAGCTGGTAGTTTACAGAGCATGGGCACAGCCTCTCAGATGGCTCTTAAAGGCCGCATGGATGCCCAAGCTATGCAGGATAAGCAACGCGCCCAGCAACTAGGCTCTCTGTACAATCTAGCAGATAAGAGTGGCGCTCTTGGGGCATTGGGACAGGGACTGAGTGGTATGTGGAGTAACTTTGGCCCTTCACAGTGGGGTAATCAACAACTCCCGGACCAGCCCCCACAAGATTATGAATACGCTTAAGGAATAATATGGCAGATCAAGCAAACATCCCATCACAGGGAGACTTAAACTCCCTGTATGGAGATAACAATGTTATGTCCTATATTCAAGGGTATAGGAACCAAGACCTTGCCTCACAGTTCAGAGATCAAGCCTACCAGCAGCAACAGAACACTACTCAAGAAGGTGTTCTCAAGAATCAACAATCTGCCTCAATGAATCCTATGTTGCTTGAACAGCAGCGTGGACTTAATCAAGGACGAGATTATGATAATGTAGTTAAGGGCAATGCTGCGGAACTCTCTACAGCCAATCAGTCTAATATGTTGTCTAAACAGCAACGTCAAGCTGCCTTGGATGCTAGTGAAGATGATATGAAGCAGTTTGATGTTCATGTCCGTAAGATGCTCACCTCCCCTAATCCCGCTGAACGGGATCAAGGGGCGCAGATGCAGCAGTACCTTAGTTCCTTTCAACTGGAACGTAGAGGTGCTGCGGACAAGTTGGCACTACAAAAAGAGCAGACCCGAAGTCACTTGAGTGGTATCGGTATGCAGACAGGCGCTCAAGAACGAATGAATACTGCTAATATCAATGCAGGTAAGTTTACTAAACGTGGAGCTGCCGGAGTTCAGAATATTCAAGACTCTGTTCAGTCTGGTAAGATGACTGCTGAGAAAGCTGCTGTAGCTCTATACGCCGCTGCTCAGTTTGCAGATGATCCTGAAACTATTCAGAAGTACACAGAGATGGCTCAACAATATGAGCAGTTTGCCATGCAGCAACG
>Ga0181346_1000376_pt1 | contig 19244 bp, 18 predicted proteins | sample Su13VDMM15DN_FD_130100 | JGI IMG/M metagenome (GOLD analysis project Ga0181346, IMG submission 130100) | Freshwater viral communities from Lake Michigan, USA - Su13.VD.MM15.D.N | ecosystem: Environmental > Aquatic > Freshwater > Lake | place: USA: Michigan | collected 2013-07-15 | reverse complement strand
CAGCATCATTGCGGGCGAACAGCCTGATGTTGTAATACACATGGCCAGCTTTCCCCGACAAAAAGTAGTAAATGCCAATCCTGGATTGGGGGCAAAGGTGATGATTGAAGGACTGATCAACATGCTGGAAAGCGCGAATACGCACAGTGTTAAACGTTTTGTGTACATATCAAGCTCAATGGTCTACGGTGATTTCCGAGATGATGTGTGTGAAGATGCTATATGTCGCCCACAAGGACAATATGGTATAATGAAACTTGCCGGCGAGGCTCTAGTAAAAGATTATCAGCGTCGCGGCTGTTTTGATTACACCATCATTCGTCCCAGTGCGGTATATGGACCGTTGGATGTTGAAGACCGTGTTATATCACGATTCATGATGCAGGCATTGCGTGGCGGCTGGTTAAACGTAAATGGTGTCGCAGAAACTTTGGACTTTACCTATGTTGATGATGCCGCCGAAGGTATCGCTAATGCCAGTTTGGTTGACCAAACAAAGAATCGCACGTATAATATAACAAAAAGTCATTCCGTGACATTGTTACAGGCAGCTAAAATGATTGTCAGCATGGTGGGACAAGGATCTATTCAAGTTGGGGATCGTGATCTGGACTTCCCCAGTCGTGGATCACTGAACGTTGATGCTGCTCGTCAAGACTTTGGGTATGATCCCAAAGTTGATGTTGCTGAGGGATTTTTATCTTATTATAATTGGTTAACCACTAGCACACACTGGCAATGAAAGATCACAGTAACCCGTTGAGCAGACCCTACAGTGTCAGATTAGCTGAACAAGGGTTTGTTCATAGAGTTGTGTTGCCCCCTAGCATTGATCCGTATACATTAAATGATTTGAATATTTGGTTAGACGAGCGTGGTGCCAAAGTCAAAGTAGATTTCATAATGAGTTCTTGGTGTTACTACTTTAAAGACGAAAAACTAGCAGTGTGGTTTAAATTAAAATGGTCATGACAGAAGATGAATATACTACTGTTGTTGTCTCCACACCGCAAATCAATCAAAATGATAAAATTGATCAAATGATAGATTGGTGCAATGACAGAAATTTACAATGGGAAACTGATTGGATGTGGGAATATCATGAACCCCCGTATGATAATGTGATGTTTTACTTTGCTGATCCTAAAAATGCATCAGTATTTGCGTTGAGATGGTCATGAAAATATTAGTTGTCAGTGCTCACCCTGATGATGTAGAGATTGCCTGTGCTGGCACTCTCAGACGTTATCAAGAACAAGGTGCAGAAATCATCAGTGTGGTTGCTGTACAACCCAGCACTGAAGTCAATCCCAAACGAACCACAGCCATTGTAACCAATGAACTTGCGGCCAGTTATAAATTGAGTGGCTGGGATCTTAGAATATTGCCCACTCCCTTGCATGCCGGCGGCAGGCCAAATCTTGTAGTCAATAATGTAATCATGACTCGACTACACGATCTGTTGGAGTCATGTGACATTGCAATTATCCCCAATCCCGAAGACAGTCATCAAGACCACAGAGCCACCTATGAACTGGCTTGGCCTTATGTAAAGAAGCATGCTCGTCAGACTTGGTTAATGCACAGTTGGCCTTATTGCCATGACTATCAACGCACTGCCAACTATTACGTTGGCATTGCCGATCATTGGACATTCAAACGTCAATTGCTGGAATGTTACAGCAGTTATCTATCCCAGTCAGATATTGCATATATCTACACTGCCAATCAATATTGGGCACAGAAGAATAGACAAACGCTTGCTGAATGTTTTACAATAGTAAATTCATATGAGTAACATCGCGCTATTTCAAAATGCTCGCAACTGGGAACAGATACGTGATCAAGTCTGGGCAATGCTCAACGAAGATCATCAACAGGGTCTGGCCCAAAATTCAGCACTGGTGCAACGATTAGAAACAAGATTGGCCACAACATTTCATAGAAAACATTGTGTGACCACTGCCAGTTGCACTGATGCATTGATCATTGCCATATGGTGTTTGAATCTTCCCCTACAAAGTAAAATTGCCGTAAGCACCTATACATTTACTGCCACAGCACATGCCATTGTCAGAGCCGGTCATATACCAGTTGCCATTGATGTTGTTGACAATTATTGCATTGATGTCAGTCAAATCAAAGACTGTGCTGCTGCGGTAGCGGTGGATATATTTGGCAACATGAGCAACTGGGCAGAGTTAGATCAACTGGGTATACCTGTGATTTGCGATGCTGCTCAGAGTTTAATGAGTCACAATGGGGTGACCTGGAGTGCCAATCAAGGCACGATTGCCTGTGTTAGTTTTTCGCCTAGTAAACCCATCAGCAGCTGGGGCAGTGGTGGAGCCGTGCTCACCGATGATGATGACATTGCTACCATGGCTCAACTGTTGCGATTACATGGCAAGAAGAAAAATACCGATGCAAGCATTGCACCAGGAATGAACAGTATGATCAGTAGTTTTGAAGCAGCATGTATCAGTGTTGGATTAGAACTGGCAACACGATGGCAACGCAGACGGCATGAGATAGCGCAATTTCTTATTGCACAAAGTCAACACCAGTGTGTGTTAGATAACAATCTAAGAGCACACGATTACAGTAAATTAGTTTTTAAATCGTCGCAGCGAGATAGCATCATCAAACAGTTCCAGCAACAAGATATTGAAATAGCTATACACTATTCAAGACCAATCCATCAGGAAAACCTATATACTGCCAAGTGTGCCCGAGCCGATGAATTATCCAAACAGAGTTTCACTGTACCCAACCAACACACACTGACTGACAGTGAAGTAGAACAGATAGCCAAGGCATTGCAATGAAAATATTAATACTGGGTGGACACGGATTTATTGGGCACAATGTTGCACAGCAGCTCATTGTCCTTGGACATCATGTTGAAATTGTTGACATACATCATCAATACGGCGAGTACCAAGATTGGGAATACCAACCTGTGCTTGAGCAACGCACTGACTTTATAGGGCCACATGCAGCCTGGAATGTTGATGTCAGTGAGTCTGATAGATTGCGATGGGTATTCGCCATGGCTCAACCTGACATTGTCATTGATCTTGCCACATACCCCAATGCCAAGATGGTGAAGAAGAATGTAGTTGATGCCACTACCAACATGATTGCAGCCACTGCCGTTGCCTTAGACCTCTGTGCAGAGTTTAAAGTTCAACGTTTTGTATTGGCTAGTTCGTCAATGGTGTACGGTGACTTTGGTGGCAACATACCCAATGAAACTGCTGAATGTAATCCATTGACATTGTACGGAAGTTATAAACTACAATGCGAACGTATGTGTAAGATTTGGCAGCACGAGCATGGATTAGAATACAGTATTCTACGTCCCAGTGCCTTGTATGGTGTACGTGATATGGTGGTACGTGTGATCAGTAAGATGACTGTGGGTGCTATCAAGACTGGCCGAATACATGTGAACGGCCCTGACAATCGTTTAGACTTTAGTTATGTCACTGATGTTGCTGCGGCATTTGTCACAGCGGCTGTGCATCCTGCAGCAGCCAATGCAATTTTTAATTGCACTCGTGGACAGGGAAGAACAATTATTGAAGCAGCAGAACTAATCGCAGCAAGGATTCCAGCTGAAATCATCACACAACCACATGATGACTTCTACCCCAATCGAGATACTCTTGACAGCGACAAACTAAAAACTGTAACTGATTGGAATCCTACAATATCCCTTGAATCAGGAGTTGCGCAATATCTAGATTGGTTTGTGGCTCAGGAGTTTGTTGCTCAGTTTTAGCCCATAGCTGGTATCCATGCCGGCTTTCAAACCACTGCTGTAACCAAGCCCAGTCAAAGCTCAACTGTAACTGTGATAGTCGGCCGTTGACTTCCGCATAATACACCAGGGCATCCTGGGCACCTTGCAATACCCATTCGGCATTTTCACCCTCAGCATGATTACACCAAGTGTCTAGACGATATTGTATTTCTACATCAGCACCAAAGTCAACTTCACGCTTTAGTTTCAACACTTCTCTAAATGCACTGCGCCAACTGATCCAAGGATCTGTATTGAATCTTGAGATACTGGCCACAACAGGCACTACTTCGTGTGCCGAACTCAATGTAAAATCCAAGCCAGGTCGGGTGTCTAAGGTGAGTTGACGATTGTATAGGTTGATATTCATAGCACCATACTCTAATCCATTGACTGGATTACGACTATGAAAAATATAATGCTTGGGCTGTTGCATACGATCAGGTTGGAAATCAAATTCAAATGTGGGCAACACTTCTGTTTTGGCAAACACAGCAAAGAACCAAGGTGTGTCACTCATGGCAGCGGCAGCTTTGTATGCTGCTTCGCGGCCAGTTACACCATCACTGCGTCGTGCCCTGGGACACAGTTGTTGTAGATTGTTCCAATTGTCTTGGGCCATGGGTTCACCATTGCTGATGAAGATAACATCCTGCAAACGATCTTCCACACAGTTGTTGTAGGACTTGTCTATGTAAGGATAATCATAGAGCTGTGTTTTGATTGCGGATGCTGCCACCTGTGGCACTATAACTGCAGATGCACCTGCACTCAATGATACAATAGTTTTAGTCTTGCTGCGCCAGAGGTTAACTTCAGGCAACGGAACATCAACATTAGTGCAAGTGAATATCTCCAAAGGTGCTTGAAACTTGTGCTGCTTTATTGCATCAATGTGTGTGTCCTTGCGATGCCAGTTAACTGGAATGTGATGGCGCGATACTACAATATCCTTGACAAAGTTTAATGAATACCAATCTAATAGTTCCACATCACCAAGCCGTTGCTGAGCACTGGGTACATGCATGTAGAACGTATCACCAAAGCGTTGTTGCCCGCTGGCAAATACATGCAGCATGTCCGCTTGCCAAGGTTCAGGATGCCATGAAAAATCAAAGTTGGTATAGTCACATATACTGCTGGTAATCCATATCCATTCACTGGTTGCTGCGGCAGCAATGCGTTTTAACGTGTCAAGGTAATTGTCAACATATCTCACACGTTGTGTGAATTTAACTGTGGGAGATTCTGGGTTACCATGGTCGACATACACAATATCAACGCTGGCTTTTCTTGGTACTACAGTATGATCGTAATTAGTATCAACGAAGCCTTGTCGTGGTACTAACTGTGTTCCACCATCTTTCTGCCATTGACTGGGCCACACATGCTGTTGATGTGATTCCCAGGGAGTTGGTTCCCAAAGAAAATCAAAGTCTGTATAGTCCGATAAGTAGTTGACCACCCAGAAAAATCTAGTACGACTTTGAGTTTTTGCATCTTCTAAATTCTTTGCCCAACGTTCGTGTGGGAATAACTTGGGCTTGCGATCAAAATAAAATACATCAAACATGATTAGAATTGACGAGATTTACAATCATACATTTTGGCCATTTATAAAAAGAAATATTCCCAGAACACGTATGTGGTTCTGTGATCCACCTGGTCACACTCAGCTGTCCGATCTCAAAAACTATGCACCGCCAGGTAACGAGTTTAATTATATATTTGTATTTGATCAAGAGCCGCTAGATTTTACTCGGTTGCGCCCAATGTTACAGCATATTTTTGCCAGTCAAGACAATGTGTTGAAATGTCCTGGGCATGGTGTTATTATCACTAGCGAATACAATAGTAGCACAGTAGATAAAATTTGTCAAACCTATGACTGGCTACAATTCTATTATTTTTACAACGGGTGGGCTGCATTGGATTGGTTTCGAGGTTACAATTATACCTATCTAGTAACTGATCCCAGTCAAAGAAAAATTACCCACACATTTATTGCTCCAAATCGTATTGTAGCCGGGCAACGACAGCATCGGTTGTTGATGTTGTATCATATTTTTAAAAATCAATTAACTAACAATCTGATTAGTTGTCCAGATATCTGCCCAGCCGAAAACATATCTGTTGTTGATGCGGTTGAACCACTGCTGCGGTGGTACCCTGACATACAATCTGTATTTTCACAACAGACATTACCAATGCAATTTGGTGACGAAACTACAGTTGAGGCAGCTCAAAGTTCAACACTAGATTTGTTTGATGAATCAAGTCAATGTTTATTATATCTTGTAACCGAAACTATTGCCACCGGAGCTAGACAACATCTAACTGAAAAGGTGTTCAAACCTATATGCTTACAAATGCCATTCATACTTGTGGGTACGTATGGAAGTTTGGCATACTTGCGTAGTTATGGATTCCAAACCTTTGGTGACTTCTGGAACGAAAGTTACGACGACGAGCCTGATGACCAAAAGAGAATAGAACTCATCGGACAACTGTTGAAACATCTTGATAGTTTAACCCCTGATGATAAAACAACATTGTTTCACAGTATGTTACCTGTGATCAATCATAACTACAATCATTTTTACAGTGGTAGTTTTGAATCTGTACTATGGAAAGAAATGCAAGAGATGCTCAATGACTTACAGACTAAACTTAGCATTTGATCACTTTGTCAACGGAGAACCTTATCCTAATTTGGTACCGTTGCAGGATCTCAGTCAAGGATATAAACACCTAGGAAGTCAGTTTCCATTTGTTGTACCTCTACGATTATTGTATTATAGCCAGGATCATAATTTTCCAATTGACACTTATGCAGTTGGTGACGAACTTCCGGCTCAATGTTTTTATCCAATAGGCCTAGGATTTTTTAGTTTTGATGTTGATTATTTTAATCTCATACCAACCAACACTTTAAAACTTGTACGACAAGGACGGTTACATGTATTATTTTATTACCACGAGGGAGACAACCCTGCACATGAAAAAACTAGGCTAGATGAATTATGTTTGCAGCATGATCTCAGTAACCAATGTTATAGGTTTGTCAGTGGCAATACTGCGGCCGCTAATATACTAGGTTTTTTTTATTTTGCCGATCATGAATTGTTTTATTGGAGAGCCAATAAAAAACACAAGCCATTGACTTGGCAGTCTATGTCACGTAGCAAAAAATTTACCATGTTGAGTCGAACACACAAGTGGTGGCGTGCTGCTGTTGTTGCCGACTTGCACAGGTCGCACATGCTTGACAATGCATACTGGAGTTATAATACAGTGAGCATCAATGAAAACTCCGATAACAATCCCATAGATCTTAATTGGTTTCCTGGATTACCTCGTTATATCAATCAATTTCTTGCTGATGCGCCCTACAAATGTGATGAGTTAGATTCTACCTTACAAAATCAACATCATACACTTGTTCCTGAACATTTTCAAGACAGTTACTTTCAGATTGTGGTGGAAACAATGTTTGATGCTGATCAAAGCGGTGGCACTTTTCTCACAGAAAAAACTTTCAAACCAATCAAACATGCACAACCTTTTATCTTGGTAGCACCTCCAAACAGCCTGGCCACTTTGAAATCATTGGGATATCGAACATTTGATCATTGCATAATCAATGGATATGATCAGATTGAAAACAGCACATATCGTTGGATCAACATTCGTGCTGCCATCTCTAGTATATTGATTCAAGACTTGGACCTATGGATTCGCCAGTGTGAAGACGATGCCAGACACAACCAACAGTTATTTTGGTCATCAAAATATGACCGCTTAAATACCTTAACCAAACAACTCAATGACTCCATTAATTAATTCATTTACCAGCTGGCAACCTTTGGAAGAAGTTATTGTCGGACGTGCTTACGATCCCAAATACTTTGACTTTATCAACAATCCACAGGTTCGCAATCAGTTACAACAAATACTGTCAGAAACTGCCGAAGATCTTGACAATCTTCAATGCACCATTGAAACCTTTGGAGCCAAAGTACGCAGACCTAAATTACCTGATATTAATTGGTTTCAACAAAGTCAAATCAGTAACGAAGGCGTTCCTCTGCCGCCGTTGACTCCTAGAGACTGGCAAATAACTCTAGGCAATAAGTTGCTGCGAGTGTTGCCTATGATTGAATTAAACGATATTTGTGCCAAGTATAATCAAGAGCAACCAGGGTGTATTGTCAACCCACACGGTGATGATTGGGATCCAAACTGTATACTAAACGGTGCGTCGGCTAGTTGCATTGTACGGGTAGGCCGTGATGTATTCTTTGACAACAGTGATTTTTTACGACCAGATCAAAGTCGTTGGATAGTTGATAATGTGTTAGGCTCTGAATATAGAATACACGAGGCTGTGACAGATGGGCATGGTGATGCTGTGTTTGCTATACTTAAACCAGGTGTGATACTGTCAAGCAAGCATGATGTGAATTTAAACTTTGATCAAGATTTTCCAGGCTGGGAAGTATGCAAAATTTGGGATTCAAGTATTTGGGCTGCAATGGAAGTAGGAAAATTCCGTTATGAGGAATCTCCTGGTGCATGGTATGTACAAGGACAAACTCCCACAGCCGAGTTTACAGATTATGTCAACACATATCTCAACAAGTGGACTGGATATGTAGCCGAAACAGTGTTTGATGTCAACTGTTTGGTACTAGATGAACAAAATGTAATCTTCAGTGCCTATAACAAAACAGTGTTTGACTTCTGTGAGCAGCATCACATCAATCCAATAGTCTCCGAACTACGTCATAGTTATTTTTGGGATGGGGGTATTAGTTGCTGCACACAAGATATTAGACGTCGCGGCGACCTTGAAACTTATCTTTGACCTTCAAACTTATGCCAATCGTCATTTGGACCAGTGACTTCTTGAGCAGTCAATGACAGCGGCCATTCTAGAGGCCAAGCCACTACACTAAACAATGCAGTGTTTTCAAATATGTTTTCTGAATTCTGATTGAAGTTCTTGGGATTGTAATTCATACATTGCAGCCAATACAAGCGATAATCAAATTGTTTTAAGAAATGCCAAATTTCACTAAACTGCCTGGTTTCGTGTGCTTCATATACAATACACGGCACTGATTCGGCAATTTTTTTCTCGCAGCCCAACAATACATCAAGCTCGGCACCTTCTACATCAATCTTTATTAGATTAGGTATAGGAATATCAAGATAGTCCAATGCCATTAAGTCTACTTCAACTCCGCAATTGCTTTTGGTTGACATTGTTCCATAATTGCCAGATTCTTGTGGATTAAAATCTTCAATGGAGGTTTTTCCAAGTCCATTGCCAATGGCAGTTTGTCGACAATGTACATTAGTCAATCCTTCAGTATTTTGTTTCAGCAAAGAATAATTATGAGGATTTGGTTCAAATGCATAGACTTGAGCACCGCGAGATGCAAATGCTGTGGAATATACTCCTATGTTGGCACCCACATCGTATACTGTATAACGTTGATCAACAATCCAAAGTAAAAAATCAAGTTCAGTTTGCCCGTACTCGCCGTACATTTGTAAACTACGACCTATGACTTCGTCATTGTTGTAGTAATAAAAATTATCTCTGTAGCGAGTTGTAGTGGAAGAAATCATTAACTTAGTACCTTTACTTTATATAAATTTTCAAATCTATCTGCGTCGGCACGATCATTGACCATGGGTTCACCACGTATGTTTAAACTTGTATTGAGCAACATAGGACATCCTGTGCGAGCATACCATGCTTCTAACAGTTGTCGGATTCCTGAACCATCCGACGGTACCGTCTGTACTCTACTGGTCCCATCAACATGACAGATAGCAGGAAACCGGTCAGGTAACCGACAACGTGCAACTGACTGCATATAGCGGCTATTACTCCACCCAGGGGAGAGATCAAAATACTGATCAGCCATCTCTTCCAGTATGACTGGGGCAAAAGGTCTAAATTTTTGACGTCGCTTAATTTCATTTACTCTATCCTTTATATCAGCACCGCGTGGGTCTGCTAATAAACTGCGGTTCCCCAAGGCACGTGGACCAAACTCTGCACGACCACTAGCCACACCACAAATACCGTCAGATAATAAACTATCAAGTAGGGATGCAACCGGATATGGTCCTGGTATATTGTGGCCAAGATAAGCATTGACCCAATTAAGGCGACCCCTATACTGAAGTGCGGCAGCACCAAGGCTGCTACCAGCATCGCCAGGATTAGGCATAATCCATATATTTTCAAAGTATTCTCCTAGCCGTCTATTTGCTAGACAATTTAATGCAACACCACCCATGTACACAAGATTTTTACAATCATTGGTAAGGTCACGTGCTTTTTTCATTACGTTATATACCAGTTGTTCCAGCACTTGTTGCGCACAGGCAGCATTATCTTCACGCGACAGCTCAGTCCATATACCACAGTCTGGCATGCCTATATGATAGTTGTCTTTGAACACTGCTTGAGAATAATCACGCACCACTTGTGCGCTCATTGTTTCCCATCGACTAGCATCGCCCCAAGCAGCCATGCCCATGAGAATGTATTCTTCTTCCATGGGCACTAGATCGCACTGCTTGGTCATTGCCGAATAAAATAGCCCTATGCTATGTGGATACTTTTGTCCCCATAATTTTTTGTAGTGTGCCTTCCCTTGACTGTCATATTCTGCACTGTATATACTAATAGTGTCAGACTCACCAATTGCGTCTATTACTACCACAGTGGCACGATCAAACGAGCTAGTCTGGAATCCCGCAGCAGCATGACTGAGATGATGATCATAACTTGACACTGGTAATGAGCGGTAATTACCTAGTTCTCGTTCGATACATTGATTGACAGTCAAACTGTCCCACTGCAATTTTTCACCACTGCGAAGTCTACGTAATTGTTTGCGCCAAGGTTGCTCATAGTATGCAATACTTTGTATATCAAACGCACGAACGTCATCAATCAGCTTGGAATGTATATACGAGTCGTGTTTGGATTTACTATACCGCTCACTGTGCCCGGCAAATAAAATATCACCGGTGGAACTGACTACTGACAATGCAGCGTCATGAAATCCTGCTGAGATACCTAGGATATTCATTTGTATATAAACGGATCTCTTTTACGAAGTTCACGTAGTTTGCGGCGGTAACGTAGTTCTAACCTAATCCAATCCCACCATTTTTTAAAAAAATTCATTACGAGTTCCTTGAACTGTATTTGTACCCCGGGCGTAGCATATCAATTTGTAGTTGTTCGTAATCGCCATCGCTCCAAACATAATTGTAGATAGCTTTATGTCCGTTGACTTCCACTGAATATATATCTAGATGCTGTTCCAGCATCTGCCAAATTTCTTCCCAATTTTCAGTACCAAAACTTTCTTTCAGCAGTACTTGCCCAATTGGTAGATGTCCAAGACTCAAAGACGTATCGTTCTTGTCAAGCCCGTTGCTTTCTAGCCATTGATAGAACGGTGCTATATCTTCAAGCCACCACTGTTCACGATTGTCAACCGTACGGCCCCATTCAATGTCAAACTCCCCTGAGTAATATTGTAAGTGTGTTATGGCTTCACACACTGTAGCTGTTAGTTTAGGGGCATGTTCATCTCGCCAGACTTCAAAGTACGTTTTGCCAATTTGACACCAATGCATATACACTGTGCCAAAATTGCGCTGATATCCATTGTCAAGAAAACCCCGACGATGCTCATCAGTTAGTGCATGCCTGGGGGCATTGAGCCAAGTTGTAATTTGGCTGGGCCTAACCCAGTCAGGATCAAGACGAAGTTTGCGCTGACTTAAAATTAAACTCTCAAGTTCATGACAGATATTGTTGAGTTGTCTAATAGCAAACTTTGTAGGATCATTGGCATTACGATAGAATGTGCTGAGATTTTCCACAGTACCTTGTAATCTTTCAAAGTGATTATGCAACGTATTCAATGTTTCATGATTTGGGCCTTGGTTATCAGCCACGCAACTTTCAGGTGTATATGCTTCTGTGATTTGATAGTGTCCGCCAAAGAAGTCGTTGATTTGAACAACAGATTGGTTGAGACAATTGCACAAATAGTCTAGTGAACGCAAGGCCTGCGGAAATCCTAGAAAACAAAAGTTTTTCTCTAGCATTAAATTTTGATCAATGACATTCTCTAATGCTCGGACCCAATCTTTGGCCAGTTGATTATCCAACGGTTGGATGTAATACGATAACTGTTGAGACTTTTTTAAAGGGTTACGCAATGTAACTTTAATCAATTGATTGCCACCATTCATGAACTTCGGGCCTTTCTTTTAAAATTTTATCCAAGCTAGTATCACATGCACGTATTGATTCTAATTTTAACATACGTTGTTTGCCACTAGCAAGACCGGCACGATATTCTTCTGCAGTGTATTGTTCTTCAAAACAGGGTCGCGTTTTTAATTCTTCTAATAGTCTACGCATTGTAGGAATTGAACTCTGTTTAATTAGATCGTCTAACCAAGAATCCAATAGTCGTCGAGGCAGGGCCAACGGTGACATCACAATGTCTGAAGAAAAACTGAATATAACTTTGGCTAGCAATGCCACATGCAGTTCATGGCACAGTTCTTCAATACGAAGCACTTCGGTCATGCCAGGCAATGTCAGTGTAAAGTCAACACGCATTTGCCTGGGATTGGTCTGCACTGTCAGTCCGTACCGGAAATTCTTGAGCCATTTTTGGTAATCAAGTCCTGTCCTGATGTATTCTCCTGTGGAGCCGGTGCCGTCAAGGCTCGCACACATCTGCCAATCGCGAAGATGCACAAGAATATCATCAAACAGATTGACCCCACCATTGCTGATGCGACTAAGATTACTGTTATATCTTGCATAAACACGTTTTCCATCTCCTAGTTCAATAATTCTTTTCATGTACCGCCAATGTTGTTCGTACATCAACGGTTCACCACCTGCCCAATATATTTCTTCTACTCGGTGTTCTTCCACAGCCTGAGCAAACTCTTGTTCAATTTGTGTGTCTTGAAATTCTGTGATCTGTTGTCGAATATCAGATTTCATCCAATTATTTTTGGGGTTTGACCAGTTAACCATTTGATACTGGCGCTGTTCGCTTTCCCAAGAGCTTGATAACATATCACCACACGTACGACATTTGAAATTACAAAGATTGCTAAAACGATAATCCCAGCTTACTGGTTGCATAGTAGTGCGTCCATCACTGTCTGTAGATGCCCAAATTTCGTCATACCGATGTTTAAATAATTGCCAGAAGTAATCTCTATAAACATCGGTATTTAATAACTTGTTGTTGCAGACATCGCACTCAGGTACAGATTCACCTGCCATCATACGTTGACGCACATCGCGCATGTGATCACCGTTCCAGTGTTCTTCTAATGTGATGGGAATATACTCGCCGGTACCGGACTGGGTGTCAATATATTGTTGAAAGTTTTGTGCTGGTTCCCGACTTGCACAACACATACGTCGTTCGGTTTGTGGTGAAAGATAGGTATGGACCCATGGTGCCATGCACAGTGTTTTGGGCTTAGTCGTCATAAGGTCCATCATAGTATAACATTGTTGCCAACAGCGGCGCAACATCCCCTAGACGTTGATTGCGTAGTCGATCAAACCGTTCAATTTCATTAGTCAATGTGCCACCGCGCCCGCACCCCATGTATCCTTCTCTTGAATACATAAAGTCAATTATTTTATCTCTGGCATCAGCATGTTGATCAACTATGAGTTGACTTTGTAAATGCTTTGCTATGTCGTCTTTGACTGGCTCGACCATGTTGGCGATACACCACACCGGCGAATCATGTAGATAGTTCCAGTAAACAAAGTCCCAGGGAAATAAACTAGCCCAGGCTGCAATCTCGTTGAAGTAAACAACATTCCAAATGCTTATTGTACAACACAATTGTAATTGAATGTTTTTGCTGTTGCGTCGCAGACGTCTGAATTTATATATATTGTTTTGTACCTCTGTCCATCGGGCGCCCGTGCGCTGATATTCAAATCGTTCACCTAGGTCATCAATGCTTATGGCAATTTCAACTGTTTTAAAATGTGGCCACAACTCAATACCACGTTCAGGATACTGTGTGCCATTGGTGTTATAGTGTATTTCAACGTTGCCAGCAACCCCACGATCCACCAGTGTCTGTAGGAAATCAAAGTGTTCGGCAATCATAAATGGTTCACCACCTGTGAATTCAAGATAACGTATTTGATCAGCAATGTTACTGAGTTGCTGCCAGAACGCCGGACTCTCTCGTGGCCAACGACCTTCGCGCAACATCTGATAAGCGTAGGTTTGCTTGCGTTCTAATGTCATTACAGTGCCCACTTCTTCTGAGGCATAGGTACTTGAACTCCAAGGTCCACATATACGACATTTAAGATTACAGATGTTGCCTAGTTTAAGATCCACAAATATTAAATCTTTGGAAGCATCAGTCCACTCTGTATCAGTAACTATATGTTTAAGTCTGTTGAGGGTGTGCTGTCGCTTGGAGGTTCCTCCCGAATCTTCAATTGCCCAGCAACGCTCACATGTTGATGGAAGTTGACCTGCAAGGAATTCCTGTCGGAGTTCTTGCATGTAACTGCTATTTCGTATTTGATCAAAGGTTGAGGTCGTAAGGTGGAATTTATTACCGTCATTGTGTATTTCATCCTTGGCTAAACAACAGGGTCGTACTGTTCCTATGGGACTAGTTTCCAAACTCACCCAAGGAAGGATACAAAATTTATTGTGTGGTATCTGCATTTATTCTTGTTAGTTCAGGTATAACTTTGAAAATACTTTCTCCGCGTATCTCATCAAGTTGCTGAGTTCTATCAAAAAACTTTGCCTGCAACTCACTGTTGTCTTTGGCCATCATAAATTTAATAGCTGACTCAAATCCCACAGTGGCTCGTTGCAAAGGATCATGTGGACGTAACCAGTCTAAATGCTTTTCAAATTTATCTTTGAGCTCTTGTTTGTATGCTGCACCAGCAATGTCAATCCTATAAAAAACTGGATCCTGAAGAATATTAACATTCAAATCCTGATGTTTTATAAAGCCACGTTCGACCCAATCACGATGAAAATCTGTCAGGTGCCAGGCGTTCATGATACTTAGAGTAGGACTAATGTAAAAATCAACCTGCGGACAAATACGCATCATTTCGGCTCTATTGTTTTCAACTTGATTCCAGTCGGTACCTTTGCGAATATATTCTGCACGGTTTTCTGAATCATCTAAACTTGCGCCAACACTGACGCTATCAAACAATCGCCAATATTCAAACACACTGCGATCTTTAAGGCGAGTATGTGTAAAATTAGTATTGTAAATTAACCGCACATGAAATAACTTACGTTTAACCAGTTCCTCTAAGATGTTGTAGTGTTCTGCCATGAGCAAAGGTTCGCCGCCTGCAAAATAGATTTGCTCAACATAGTCAATGTGAGGAAGCAATTGATTCCACATGTCATCATCGCTGCGACCAGCAATGTTTAATACTTTGTGATTTTTTGCCCAGTCAGGCCCGGCTAATTTGGCCTGATCCTGATACCACTGGCTTGAAAAAATATGCCCACAGCTACGGCATCGTAGATTACATAGGTTACTAAATCGTACATCCCAGTATGACAATTCAAACTTATCAACTTGGCCGTTGCCATCAGTACCATCAATTTTATGAATATGGTGCCCGTGGTGCTTGTTGGCGCCTTGACGACCACTCATAAATCCAGATTTTTCTTGCTCGTAGCATCGACCGCACCCAGCACTGGGCTTGTCAGACAACATATTTTTTCTTAAACGACGAATTGGCTCGTTGTTCCAAATTTCTTCTAGGGTGTTTTGTTTGCATGATCCTATAGATGCCCACATCTCACTTTGACAACAAGGATAGGCTTCGCCGGTGGGATAGGCATGCAAGTGAATCCATGGGTAAATGCAAAAAGTTTTTGACTCAGTTAACAAAAACTGTTTATGTTCATCAAGATCATCTAGAGAAATTTTAATTGGGTCAGAACTATTATAATCAGATTTGGGCATACCACTCCATTAAATTTGGAAATGCTGTAGCAAAGTCTTTTCCTCGACGTTGATCATACTGTTGATAGAACTGTTTGAAATCTCGTTGCAACACTTCTAACTCTGCAGCATTACTGTGCGGAGTCTTGACTACATCAAGGTAATCCACAAGTCGTTGCATGTGATTCCATTCATGTTCGTGCAAGTATGTTTGATCTTGATGTCTGACCATAAAGTCAGCCAGTTGATCCTTGTACTGTGTACGCAAGTGTTCGGGCAATACCAAGGGCGATTGAAAGCTAGGAAAGCGCAGTATATTTAAGGTAAAACTTACTGCGTCTCTACCATAACTGAGTTTCCAATTAACCACACATTCAAGGAAGTCCACTAGACTATCTAAACACAATGCGTTGATGGTGCACATAATATGCAACCCACGTAACTTGTGATCAATTTGATTGTCCAATATTAGTTCTACAGTGTTGGCCCAATCGTCCCAGACAAGTCCGTCACGTATGTACTCTGCTTGCAGGCCCACAGACTCATTGCTTGTGTACAAATCAATTGGCGCATCTACACTTTTAAACAATCTATCAATATCAACTTGTGTGCCAAGATTACTGTTTATGGCAAGACGTGTTTTACTTTTTCCTTGATTGGTTTTAAACCAATCTAGTAGCTGCCAAGTATAACCTGACATTAGCGGTTCGCCGCCTGTGATGCGTAGCTCGTCTAGTGTTTTATGGAGGTCTGATTCCCACCATTGGAAGAAAGCGTCAACGTATGGATTAATCTCACCAAATTTATAAAGCTGACTACTATCATGGGTATGAGTAAAATGATTCCTACCGTCTGATACCAAGTTAGCGTAAGGTCCATTGTCTCTGATATCTTTGACCCAACTAGAACTGAAAGCAGGATTGCAGTAACTACAAGCAAACTGGCAAGTACGATCAAAACTGATTTCAAGAGTGCGAAGATTGATATCTTCATCTGATAGGGTATTGACTGCACGATCTAACTCCTCTAGTGGATAAATTTTACTTTTGTACACACGGTCGCTTATGGCATCACGACCCATGTCCTCTATTTTCCAGCAGTATTCGCAGCCAGCCGGACGTTCTCCTTGCTGCATCATCTGACGTTCTGCTTTTTTCTTTGGGGTGTTGTGCAATGCTCGAGGGTTAATTTGCACTTCATCAACACTGACTTTGTGCGGCAATGGATGATGGCAACTTGTAGTCATGCCCGAGCCTAACCAAATAGTGGCATTGTACCACTTGGCTGCACAGAAACTTGCGCTCTTGGTATCAAGTATCTGCTGCTTAAATTCTAAGTCATTCATTGATGATTCCTTGGGCAATCATAAATTTACGATATCTCTCTGGAAACTCTGCACGAACTTTAACACGCATCTCACTAAGATGCTGTTGATTATATTCGCAAATTTCCTGTGCAGCCAGCATAAAACTAGGCAAGTCACTATTATATAGATCAATTATAACATCTTTTACACGCTGTAGTCGATCTAAATTATTAGAAATGTCATCAAAACTTTCATCAATCAATTTATCAAATGTACGGAATCCCAAATTTTTAATATCGCGATAAAATCCTGTGTTGGTAACTGCTATCCAAGGATGCCCAATTGCAACTGGTTTCCAAGTTTTTTCTGTTCGGAAACTATATGGATAAGTGAATATTGTTTCAGTGACTACACTAAAATAGGTATCAATATAGAGATCAGCTTTGAGGTAAATTTCTCCCCATTCAGGTTGCCCAGTGCCAATATCAAACAGAGAATTTTTGACAAATTTTTCTGGTAATTCACGAGTGAGATTGCGATGATATCTACTCACTTCATACTTTGAATCAAGTAGTTTAATTGGAACGGTCTCTGCAATCAGATCTTTCCCTTGATGAATCATTGTTATTTCTTGAGTACTACCTGTATGCAAATCAAGATTAGTCCAGACTGCTTGATCCAACATTCCTAATTGACTAAAACTTTGTATCAAAAATTTTCTATGAGGGCGAGCGCGGCCATTTAAGAATAAAAACTTATAAGGTTTATCAAGTTGAGCATAGATTTCAGGAGTTCGCTGACATTCGATTAAGTTTTCTGGATAGTCGTAAACTTTTGGTAAGAAAGAGTCGTATTGCAAATACTGATACTTAGATTCCATGTCGCCACCGCCCAACAACAGTAATCTTCCATCTTGTACATACTCGTTGACCCCGGCACGTTGCATATGATGCTTGAGTGTTTCGCTACCTTCGGCTGGATTACTAATTACTACAATGGCTTGTTTACTGTCAACTATGTCACGTACTTTTTGCACATTCAGATTAAACTGTGCCCGGCCCACCATATAAATGGCGCCTGGCTCTATAGTTAATTGAGAAAAATCATAAAAATCACCATCCATCCAAGGTCGAAGCAAGTCATAGACTTCGCAAAATGTGTCTAAGATTAATTTACGATTGCCGAGCATGTGATTCACATTCCTGCCAAAAAGTTGTCATCTCTGGAAAAGTTTCTACAAAGTTAGTACCACGTCGGCGATCGTGCTCGCCGAAGAAGCGATAGAAGTCTGCTCGTGATGAGTTTACTTCGGCAATATGTTGTGGCTCCTGCATCCAGTCTAACGCACGTTGCATGCGTTGTACTTCATAATCTTTGAACCCTACAAAGCTGCCTTCGGGCATGAGATTCTGCCGCATAAATTCTATGTGTTGCTCCATGCGTCGTTGGTATGCAATAGGAAGTATTTGTAAACTCTGCCAGCGTGGTTGTCTCAGCAATGGTGTATCAAACCATACACGCTGATAGGTTTTACTGTGTCTGGCACGTAGTTCTAAAATGTAATCTAACAGTTGATCTAGTCCTGTTACACTGAGATTGTTTAGTGTGATAATAAATGTAAGGCTGTTGCGATTGGGCACTTCATCAAGATATTCGTTGACATGATCCAACATCAAATTCATGTCAAGTCCATGTCTGATGTACTCGGCCTGCATCCAATCACCGGTGTCAACGCTGACATACTGCATGAAATGTTCAATTTGTGTGTTGCATAATCGTCGAACGTAATCAAGGTAGCGTGAAAAAACATGATGATCAACACTGAAATTTGATGTGACATTTAAGTGCAAGTCCATCTTGGGCAATGCCAGCACATAGTCAAACACACGATATGTGTTTTTGTCCAGCAGTGGCTCACCCCCGGTCATACGGAAGTGTTTTAGTCGGGGATATAGTTGAGGCCACCAACGCCAAAATGCTTCTACATAAGGGTTATCTTCGCGAACAGGTATAGGCTTACGACGCCCGTTAAAATGACTCGGCTCATTATGAGGGACTCTAGTAGGATAGGCCCCATGT
>Ga0181346_1000374_pt1 | contig 19301 bp, 24 predicted proteins | sample Su13VDMM15DN_FD_130100 | JGI IMG/M metagenome (GOLD analysis project Ga0181346, IMG submission 130100) | Freshwater viral communities from Lake Michigan, USA - Su13.VD.MM15.D.N | ecosystem: Environmental > Aquatic > Freshwater > Lake | place: USA: Michigan | collected 2013-07-15 | reverse complement strand
TTGAAAGAAATCTCTACCATAATCTGGTTGTGTTGCTCTATTAAACCTATTAGTTTGTTTTATAACAAAATTAAATATACCATTAATACATTTGTCTTCACCATAATTTAAATTAATAAAGTCACTAGGTGTATCGTATACTTTATAATGTATTATTTTATCTAAAAATTTAGAGTATCTTTCTTTATTTTCTTCAAAATAAAAAGGTTTTTCTTCACCAGAATGAGTAATACTAGATTCAACTATAACAAAATAATCAACATGTTCATATAAAACATTTAATCTAATTTCAAGTATATCTAATTCATTAAAAAAATTAAAACAATCGTATATTTTTCCCATATTAAATTATATGTTTTAATTTGTAATATTCATTAGCTTCATTTCTACACGTTTCATAATCAAATAAAATACCTTCTCTATCCATATATGTAAAACATCTTGTATAAGCATCACCTGTTGCCCAATAACCATCTGAATAATTTCCACGAGCCCAATATTTAGGGGCTATTGTTAATTTACTTTTTTGGTTTAACCACGATGCCCACCAACTGAATGACGAATTAGCTATAATCAACCATTTAGCTTGATTAACCACATAAAAATCAAATCCGATATCGATATGAATCGCTTGTATTGGAAAGGGCATAAAATCATTGGCACAATGAACGTCATCAGTTATTAAAAGGAATTCCATATTAGGGTTAATCGATAACATATGATTTATTGAATCTCTCCAATATTCTTTTCTCATTAAAACATGTGGGATATTTCGATACTCACCACCTCTAAAATTAATAACACATAAATTTTCATTTAAAACAATTCCAAGTTCAAGTATTTTTTTTTCATATTCTATTTTATATTCTTCTTTTATTTTTAACCATTTTAAAATATCTTCTTTTCTTTCGATGAAATATTCTTCTGATTGATAGATGCCACCTAATGCACCATTATGTCCAATTAATCTAGTATTATCTTGAATTTCATATATTCTTTTATCTAACATAGTAATATTAACATTATCACTACTATGATTATACGTTATCCATTTTTCATGAAAGTCTTGTTCTATCCCTTCAACTGGTTTACCAAAATCAACATCCATAAAATACATCTGATTTATTCCATTATAGTAATCATGGGTGGGTGATGGGTTAACACCCCACTCATAACCTAATTTTTCGGCTATGGTTCTGCATACAGCGTATTGCCACATGTTGTTCCCTAAATTTCCTGTTAAATTTGTTGTTATCATAGTATTATGTTAATAATTTTTAGTTATAAATAAAGGAGTTATAATGGTATTTTGTTTCTCATATTTATTTTTTAATCCAATAATGAACTTCATTTAATGGGTGACCATCAACTTTAATTATTTGTTCTGTTATGTTATGTTTAGTTCTGAAATCTTGTATAGCAGAGATACAACCTTTATGGTGGTAATCATCAATAATTAAATAACCACCAATTGATAACTTACTGTAAAGTGCATCTAATACTTGTATTGTTGATTCATACATATCACCATCTAACCTAAGAATAGATAACTTATCTACTTTTAGGTTAGGCATTGTGTCTTTAAACCAACCTTTAACAAAGACTAAATTTTTATCTACTAAACCAAATTTGTTAAAATTTTCAGTTACTTGTTCTAATGATACCGATAACATTGGGTCTAAATAATGTGTATCTCCATTATCTTGTGGATACAAAGAGTCTGGTTTAGGTAAACCTTCAAATGAATCAGCAACATATACTTTTGTATTTGGTGATATTTCATTATAAACAGATTTAGCTAAAATACAGGCACCACCAGCCCAAGCACCAGTTTCAATAAAATCACCTTCAACACCTCTAGCTACGGTATCTTTAATTGCATAATGTAGATGCTCCAATGCTGTCCAAGGTAATAATGTTAATCTTGTTTTTTCATCCCAATTTATTAATGGGTGTGTGGGTGTTTCATTAATTGTTTTACGTATTTCATCTTCACTAATTTTTTCACCATTTAAAAATTTAGACCTAACTTCTGTTAAGTTTTGAGAACCTACTATCATTCTTTTAACGAATTCGGGGTTTTTTGTTGTTTCCATGTTTAATTTTTGTATTTATTGTTATTTTAATTTTTGTATTTATTGTTAATTATATAGTTATTTTCGAATAAAGTAAATAGTGCCCTTTCTAATAGATATGCTTCACCTGGTTGTACATGCCATGAAACATAATTCCTCATAGTTTCATAAAAATGTTTATTATATTTTAAAATATTTTTTTTAGGTATTATATGATTACCTCCAGGTGCAAATCTAATGTATTCACCTACAGTTGAGTTTTCAAAAATGTCATTAAGCATATCACGATAAGAATATATATATTTACATAAGTGAATTCTAGCTACAGTCGCATCAACTTCTATTGGTTTTTCATGATAAGCATCTGTTTCGTCAACAAAGGAATAAATATTAGGGGTATGTCTTGGATGGTCTCTAATATAGTTTTCTATCGTTGTAAATTTTGTATTATTGATTATTGATTTGAATTTTTCGATACCACAATGTCTTGGTATCACATTGCCTTTACAGAATATAATTGTATCTGGAAGATTATCATAATTGGTAACAATAAAATCAAATATATCATAGATATTAGCACCAACATTCCTTTGATGTTTTATTTTATCACTTTCTTCGAATCTGTGTTGTCTATCATAGATTAAATAATTATCAGTATATTCTTCAATCCAAGAAGTTTTCAAATCAATTGGTAAAAAACCGAAATCAGTAACTATAAGTAAAGCTCCTGATGTTATTATTTTAGACATATATCATTTTTTTTTATCATTGGAAACCAGTTTTTATATGGTGTTACTGGTATTCTATTTATTCTATCATTTAAAACTTCCGAATCTTCTAAGGTATCAATAAAATTAATATTAAAATTATCGCGCTTTGTTTCAATATATTTACATAATTCGTTAAGTGGTTTACCAGCATTTATTGTTAATTTTTCACCATCAATACAATAATGAGTATCATGTGATGATGGGCTTATATACAAGAATGATATAAAATTATCTTCATTTAGTAATAACTCTTTTAATCTTTCAAGTCTTGTAGTATACTTATCAATTTCAATATTTAATGAGTCGTGTGGAAATGATACTTTGTATTTTCTATTATATGGGTGTATGGTAAACTCACTCTCTTCATTTTTTTGTAATGTTCTATAATATTCAAATTTTTGTGGGTGAATATTTCCAAAGTCATCGATATATCTTAAATTATCATTTTCCTCTTTTGTTATTGTAGAAAAAACGTCTCTGTTATGTTGGTCTAGAAATAATTCTAGAGTTTCTTCCATTGAGTTATCGTATATTGATTTGATGACATCATTAACAAATAATAAATGTGATAGTATCCAATCAAATGGTAACGACATTTGTCGTGAACCTATTTGTTTTAAAAAAGTAGGTGATGCACAACCACTACCGATAGGTATATAAATTTTATTCATGTTTTTTTAATTCATGTTTTATCATTATTTTTATAATATCATTAACATTTTTAGTTGGAGCCCAACCGAGTTTTTTAATTTTTGTTATATCGGCAATTAAGTTAGATAAATCAACACCTCTTTTAAGATTATTATTTATAACTAATTTATCTTCCATATTTAAACCCAGTTCATTAAAAACAGACTCTATAAAACTAATAGTTTTTATTGTAATACCCGTACCAATTATATAATCATCCGAAACATCGTTTTCCATAATCAAATAACACCCATACATGTAGTCTTTAGCATAACCAATATCTCTAAATCCATTTATATCACCAACTTCTAGTTTTTCTTTTTTACCTAATTTAATATCTATTGCAGTTGTAATCACTTTCTTAGCAAAAAAATTATCACCACGTCTTTCTGATTCATGAGGATATAGTATTACTGAATTTAATTCCATATCGTATCTATCTCGATATAACTTTATTATTGTATCAGTAAAATTTTTAGCTATACCATAATGGTATATCGGATTTCGTTCTGTTTCTTCGTTTTGAGGCGTTGTTTTGGTTTCACCGAAAACTAGTGATGAGCTAGCTTGTAGAAATTTTATTTTTACATCAAAAGATTTTATCGCTTCAATTATTTTAGCTGGAACTAAAAAATTATTTTCATATATAATATCACCGTTTGACCATGGGTCAAATACATCAGTAATACCCATAAAATTATATACATGTATTGGTTTTATATTTGACAAGATAGTTTTTATGTTATCAACACTATCTTTTATATAAGTAACTTTAGGGTTAAATCTATCTTCACAAGAATTTGTTTTAATCAAACCAAACACATCATATCCCTTTTCCAAAAGGATATCACACATGAATGAACCATCTTGACCCAAAGCACCAATAACTAATACTTTATTTTTTTCCATACATTTTAGTGGAACCCTGTTTATATAACTTTTGTAATTCTCCAGTTGATACCATCTGATTTAATCTTTCATCAATTTCTTGGATTAAATCATTCCTTTGTGAGTTAACTATGTTAGTAACTCTGGTAGCATCTGCAATTTCTTTATCTGATGCATTTTTCTCTCTTTTCTTATCCTCAGCATTCCAAATTCTAAGGTTTGCTATTGTAAGCTTATCAATTAAATTTCCTATTGTTTCCATTTTTTTTTATTTATTTTTACCAATTATTTCAAATTTAGGACATGGTACGATAAACTTACCACCATTATCTAAAAACTCTTGTTCTCGTTCTATGAATTCATTTATAAAATGCCAAGGCAAAACTAATAAGTAATCTGGGTTAGCTTCTCTCATTTCACTTTCTGAATATATTGGAATATTAGTACCAACTGTTTTTAAACCAAATTTATAGATACTCCTTTCAGCTATACCATCAATCAATGTATTATCTAATCCAAAATATTGTAAAAGTGTGTTACCCTTAGTTGATGCACCGTAACCCCAAATTGTTTTACCTTTAGCCTTTTCTTCTTTTATAAAAGAAACAGTTTTTTCTTTAAGTTCTTCAATATCCTTAAAAAAGTTTAACCAAATTTCTTCTTCATCTAATTTTAATGTTTTTTCATATTCTAATAATGACTCTACTCTAAAATTACAAACATCTCTATATGGTTGTGTTCCAAAGTTTCTTTTAGAACTCTTTTCTTTCATGGCGTAAATTCTAAATGAACCACCATTAATATCATTTAATTGCACATCAACAATATCGATACCACATTCTTTAAACATATTTTTAATATTGAATAGCGAATAATAAAACATGTGTTCATGACATATGTTGTCAAATGCTAATTGTTTTATCATCAATGGAGTATAGGATAATTGTAAAACCCAAACACCGTTATCATCAAGAATATCAACAATATCATTAATAAATTTTTTTGGGTGTTCTAAATCATAAAACATAGCTATTGTAGTTACAACCTTAGCTTTTAAATTTTTAAATTTAGATTTTTTAAAAACATCAGAACTAAAATAATCTTGTATTATTAAATTAGCGTGTTTTTCAGATTCAACTTTATATGAATCATCTACTGGGTCTATTCCAACCCTTATTAATGTTTTTGGTACAAAACTTAAAAGTGTCCCATCATTACAAGCAATATCAACCCATAAATCATTTTCTTTTAATGATACAACATTTAAAATTGAATCAACGATACTATTCAATGCCTTTTTCATTGTATTGTTAATTCCAGACCTGTACCAGTATTTACCATACATAGTATCTAAGGGTGCTGATTTTTCTAACCTAGTAGTACCATTAGTAGTGTCTAACATCATTTTCATTTCGGTTTTATCACCTCTAGGTTTTTCACCATCTTTAAGGAAATCGGATACATATAAATCCCCTAAGTTAAATAATTCTTTCATATCTTATTTTTAGCTATGTAACCTAGTACATACTAGGTTATCTATTTTATTATTTTGGATATTAGTCATGGTTAACATCTCATAAACCAATGTTTCACCACAAAAAATTCCATCTTTTGTATCCCTAAGTTTGCACATATAATCCATCCAATCAAATCCACTAGAATAAACATTCATATTATGGTTAGACCCAAATGCAAACCTATCATCTACCATATCATGGTCTGGTAATTGTCTATTACAAATATAAACAATATTATCATTAAATTGTGAACAATCTAGTTTTATATTGTAATTTATATCGAATCTAGCTCTAATAACATAGTCATACACAATTCCATTTGCTAACCTATATTGTTCTTTTAAATTATTAGCAGCTTGTACACTATACCATGAACTATATAACATATCCACAAAGTTTTCCCTAGTATAACTTCTACCATGTGATGCCATCATCCTATCTAACTCCATTGAGTTGTTTATAAAGGTTTTTCTTGGTTCAAATGAAACCATTTTAGGTTTATATAATTCTATAACTTTGTTTTTAAGATTTTCATCATCACCAATCCATGTATGAATAAAGATATCTGGTTCGTTGTTTGGTTTTATTATATGTTCAAAAATATTATCGAACCCAGCTTCAACATTTCTTGGTAAACCAGATATACATATCGCTACTTTTTTCATATTTTTATACTTTCTACATAGTCTGAACAAATACCAAAAACATGTTTAAAATCAATGCTTTTTAAAGCATCATCTTTACCCAATAATGGTATAATTGAGTTATTATTAGCTTCAGCCAACTTGTGAGACCATATATTTTTAGTGTTGTTAATTATTGTATGGTTTTCTTTCTCATGATAAAAGATTCTAAGGTTAGTTTCAATAAGTATAGATAAAGCATCAAAATTCTTTGTATGTATCCATAACTTATCTTTTCGTTCCACCAAAAAATTTAAGTTAATACCGTATTGAGGGGTATCATGTCCTAAGTACAATATACCATCTATAAACCAAACGTCAATTTCAACCTCATATCCTCTGGATATAGCCAAATCAATATAAGTTGGTTCGTTTTCATGACTATCAAACCTTCCGTTAGTATTCCCTCTGTGTGATATTAGTATCATAATTCTTCAATTCGTTTAGCTTTGTCGTCAATAACTAAATCAAAGAACGGTTTTTTATCACCAATAATTAAATCGTGGTGTTTAGCACCCCATTCATTCAATTGATTTAAAGTTAATTCACGTAAATAATTTAATCTTTCTACGTTATCTATTTGTGTTGAACCTCTAGCTGTCCAATAACTGATGTTCCAACCGTTATCATATAAATCGTTTATTTTTTTTATATTGTTTTGGTTCGGAATTGCCAATTTATAAACTCTATTTGCTTCATCTTCATAAAAACAAATTGTTTCATCAATATCAACAAGAGCATGTGGTGCCTCATTGTTTTTTAAATGTACCTCATCTTCTACCATAACCGTTTCATTTTTTCATTATAAGCAACCCAATAATTATACGATTTAATAACATCTGTTTCATTTTTTATTTGAGCTCCATTTATCAGTGTTTGCCAAGCTTCAAAACTCTCTACTTCTTCTGGCGTACCAAACACAGTAACATAATCAGTTGGATAACAGTGGACCAATAACCCATCATTAATCAAAAGATTATAGACCAATGTTACATAGTACTCACCATTATATGTTATCTCTAAATCAATTGCTTGTTGGAAATACTTCTTGATATACGAACCCTTTTTAAAATAATAAGTACCAGTTGATGCATGCTCGAACATGTGGTTGTCGGTGTATGGTTCTTTTTCTTTTATCTCAGAAACAACCAAATCAACTTCCTTCATATAAGCCATAAAAGTAGCACTTAATCTGTGTGGGTGGAAATCAACATGACTTAATATACAACCATCGCTGTTATTTGTTTTTACCCATTTTTTAAAAGCGTCATAATCCCAAACGTATGGGTTATCACAATAACAAACAATAACTTCTTCATTGTCATTAATATAAGAATCCATGTAGGTACTTATAACACTATAAATTGGACCCTTTTTATGGTTTGGTATTGAAATTATTTTACATTTTGGTACAAGTTTTTCAATGATATCACGCATGTTGGTTGTTTTTAAATGCGTATCATTACAGATAAAAACAAATTCATCATCTTTATCAAACATCTTATAAATGTACTCAATTATCTTCTGCCCATTAACTTCAATCAATGGTTTTGGGTCTGTGTACCCTTTTAGAACAAATCGATTCCCAGTTCCAGCCATTGGTATAACTACTTTCATATTTTTTTTCTATGTTTTTCAGCTTTAGTGTTTTGTAATTCACTTAATTTATTTTCTTCTATGTATTTAATTTTCGATATCTTATTACCGTTGTTAATGATATAATCGTGTGCTGATAATATTTCAGTTTTTGTCTTATCATGATAAAATATAGCAGCATCTGGAAAAGTAAATTGACCTTGAGTTATGTTAGGTTGATTTTGGTTAAAATCTTCGATACCCAAAGAGTTTAAATATTTTTTAGCCTTTTCATTTAATTCATAAAAAACACCCATTAAAACGTCTAGATTATCATCGGTAACGATTAATCCATGATTTTCTAAGAAATATATATTTTTCATTTCATTGTCATTGATTGACTTATAAAGACTAAAGCCTGGGTTTATGTATTCAACATACTCATAATCATAATCTTTATACAATAAATCAATAATTTCTTTAGCGTTTTCTAAACATAATAATGTAGTCAAATATATTGGGTGTGTATGGATGACGTATTTTTTTAATAACACATGGAAACCAGTTTCCATTGATGGTGTTTTATCCGATATCATACCACCACGGATTACATCGTTAAGTGTATCGTCATTGATAATTGAATTATCATTTAAATTACTTATAATATATTTATAGTTGACCAGTGAATAACCTTTAACGCATCTAACATCTTTCATGTTGTATCCAGATGCTTTAATGAACATAAACTCATCGTTTAGTTTTATCGATATATTACCACCACCGTTTTGACAGTAGGTTAAGTCTTTACCAATCTTTTCAGAACATGTAGCAAATTCCTCGTACCCGCTATTATAATTTTTAATAAATTCAAACAATTCATTGTTTGGTATTTCATTTATAAAATTAAAGGAAAACTCAATTTCATAATCTTCATTTTTATCACCCAATTGTTTTATTGGGTTTGTTGTTTTTATTGATATTATAACATCTGCACAATTTATTTGCTCTTCTCTTATAACATCACCATCTTTTTTACGTTTAGTTATGTTCTCAAGAACTGTACTATACTTGTAACCACGTTCTTCAGTGTCCCTAATAATCTTCCAGTGAGACCTTAAAGTTTCATCAGTATCAACATATATCTTTAAGTCAATATTATCCTTGCTAAATTGACTATAAAAGGCATGTAAACCATCAATGATTATTATGTCCTTTGGTTCTATTTTAATTGGTGCATCAAAGTGGCCAGTATCGTGATTATAGATTGAGCGATAAACATATTTATTTTTTCTAAAATAATCTAAATGTATATCGCCTAATTCTAGGTTATTAGCTTGTGGTGAATAATGGGTTATTTTACCCCACATTTCATTTTTTCTATCCCATTTGTGTAAATCATCAGTACTTATGTTGGTTGTATTATCAATACCATAAAATAATGAAATTATTTTAGAAATAGTGGTTTTACCAACACCAGACTCACCAGAGATACCAATAATATGTTTTTTACTCATTATATTTTTATATTTATTTTATCTGAATTATGTTTTATATCATTACCAATAAACCAAGATATGTTATCGGAATACAGATGTTCACCATTGTAAAATTCAGCCGAAGAATAAAATAACTCAGCAATTCTTAATACATCCAAAGATGACGCTATTGCTAATGGTAATGATTGGTTACCTATGAATAATTTAGAGGAATTTATGGCATTAACCATTTCATTAACTGTAGATACTATATGTGGTTTTACTTTATCTGTTTTAAATCTGAAACCATCGTATTCAGATTGGTTTGATGTAACAAAAAAAACCTCATCATCTTCGATGTTGGTTATTATGGTGCCCCACGGAAATTCTTGATTATGGCGTTTATCTGAATTATGAATAACTACCTTGTCTTTGGTTATCTCATCTATCTTTGTTGCTGTAACCCATTTGTTAGGTGTTAGTTTTTCAACATTGAAGCTTTCTGATAGCAAAGCTGTCCAAGTCCTAAAATTACCCATGTCTCTCCAAACGTTTAGATTTATTAATGGTAAGTTAAAACCGATTGGTAGAATCATGTATTCAGAAATGTATTCTTGTGATTCAATTAATTCTTTAGTGTCTTCATATGTTTTACCTAAATCAAAGGTAAAATTACCACAAGCACAAAGACCAGAAGATAAATCAGAAATATATAAATTAGCCTTAACACCATCTTTAAGACAAACGCTTTTAATCACGTAAAGTTGGTGTATTAAATCACCAACTTGACCACAACTAAGAAAATTTAAAGTTTCCATATCTTTACCCCATGTGTTTATAATATAATCCCTTATTTTTAAAAATAAACCTAAACAAATTATTATTAGCTAGGAATTCAGACAGTCTAGCCTCAAATGCGTTTGTTCCACCATATGTTGGTCCATTATACCCACGCATTTTAGGGTAATTATAATCAACTTTTTTATAATTTAATGAGGAATATGTTGGTAAAAACAAGAGTTATTTTTATATATTAGTCTAAACGTATTGGTTTTAGTTAAATGTTGTGCCATTCTATATTCAAATGATGCTGACCCTCCATATGCGGGACCATTGAATGGTGCGACTTGTTCAATGTTATAATCAACACCTTTAAGTTTTTCAATGTTACCTAAAAATGTGTGGTCTGAAAATCCACTACCACACCACCAATCTTCTAGCGGTTTTTCTGAGTTATAATTAACCGTGTTAAGTTGTTCCCATTCACCAACACAGGATACTAATTTATTTGGTACTTCACTTGGTACACCGCAAATACTCCATGGAACCAAAGAACTTGTTACAGTTGTTACAATTAAATTATCATTGTTATTTAAGATTTTAACAGATTTTGAAAAATAATCTTCATTAACTGATAAATCATCGTTTAAACAATCGCTCCCAACATGATATATAAATTGTGTTTTAGTATTTAAGATACCAACAAAGAAGGGTATTGAGTATAAATACCCGACTGTTTTCTCGTCCATATTTAATTTAAAAAAATCTTTAGTCTCAGTTAAATAATCATTAACATAAACCACATCAAATTTATAATATTTTTTTAAATCATTTAAAATCCGATTACAATCATCAATATTTGTTACGTTATTAACGGTTATTAATTTATTAGTAATTAGATTATCTTCCAATGTAAAAAACCTACTGGTGTGTTTTAAATACTGTCGATAGTTACCCTCATAAATTATTGTATGTAGTGTTATCATATTAAAAAATAATTTTTATTGTCTTTACCATGAAACCCGAAAGGGCTTATACCAATTGTTTCGTCTGTTTGTCTTTCGTGTGAAAATCTAGCGGCAACATCTATTGGTGCATAAACACAGCCATTTTCTTCGTATAAATGTCGGTTATGACAAGTAAAAAAACCATCTTCATTCCAATAACCAAAATAAGGTCTCCACTCTATATTTAACTCAGTAGCTAGTTTAAGTATTTTTTGACTTCTTAAACTAAAACCACCGTTACCGACTCTAATTAAATTCCCGAATGGGTCTCTGTATGTTATGTTGTCATTTTCTGGTGGTATTAGGAATGGAGCTCCAATGTAATCGTATTGTAAAAACTTATCATCCCATTTCTCTGGGTTAATAACAAAACCATCATCTTGTATAATTAAAACAAACTCAGTGTTTATGTGTTTATGTAATTCATAGATTATAAAATGACTATAACCAATATAATCTAAATTATTTATTTTTACCGTTTTAATACCAGTTGCTGATATATCTTTATCAGTTAATAATAAAACCTCACCAAAATTAATGTTTTTACAAGAATAGTTTAAAGCTTTTACAGCCCTTTCAACATTAACAGACGTTACACATACTATAGTTACCCTATTTAAATCTAGCATTTATATCTTTCTTTTATTAAATTTACCTCTTTATTTTTTCTTTCTTCTGATAACGTATTAGAAACACTATTACCCCAAGTTCTATTAACAACATTTATAGTGTTTAAATAAGATGGTTCACCGTATATATCATACATTCTTTTATAATATTCAACATCCATTAACCATATTAAATCCTCATCAAAATAAAGTTTTTCATCGGTATTTTTTATAGTTATAACACTTGGTGAACTAATTGTGTTAATACCAGTATGCATATTTTCATTCCACGATGGGTAAAATGGTCTATACGTATTTTTACCATCATAAGTATGTTCGCAAGCTGTAGCTATCCACGTAATATCTTTATTATTATCAATATGATTTTTTAAATTTTCTAAAGCATCATAACCATATAAAAAATCATCCTCCCATAATAATTTTACCCATTTACCATTAGATAATTTTATTGCATTGTTTATATTAGGTGATGAACCACCTATTTTATAATCATTCCTAAAATATTTAATATTTAAATTTTCACACCATTTTTCACACAAATCTTTAATGATGTTATCTCTGCTATGGTCTGACACTATAACTTCAAAATCTTTAAAAGTTTGTTTATATAATATAACAAAACTTTGCGTTAAAAATTCTTCACCATGACCATGCATTTCATATGTTGGTATTGCGATTGAAAAAAATGGTTTACTCATATTATATTTTTCAATTTATTTATATTCATAGATTGATTTTTAGGCACATGTTCAGGTGTAAAAGTTTTACTAACTGATTTAGTCTTAGAAGCCATCTCATACATTGTTTTAGTTTCAGTACCAACATTATATACACCACTTATACCAGTATTAATTAATTTAATAATTAAATCTGAAATAACATTTACATAGTCAAAGTTACCAACTTGGTCAATCCACCCACCGTCATACGGGAATGGCGTTGGTTTATGTGTACATCTAATAAGTAAATAATCGTTAGATTGTAACTGAACCAACCCATCTCCTAGTAATTTAGTATAACCATACCAATTATTACAATGTACAGGTACATCTTCTTCTGAAGCGTTATTTACAGAACCAGAATATACATAATCGGTAGATATATGAACTAATTTAATCAGGTTAGAATTACAATACTTTATCAAATCGCTAATAAAAGCAAAGTTGACATCCCAATGGGATTTTTTATCTTTTGAATACGTGTCTGTGTTTGCTATACAGTTAATTATAACATCTATCTTGACGTCGTTTGGAAACGATTTTACCAAATCAGTTATGTTAAAATTGGTTTGTTTTCTAGATAAAACAGCCCAATTTGTTTGATTATGAATTTCACCACCCAACAACCCGTCACCTAATATTACAACTTTTTTATTAAACTCCATTTTAAAAAGATGATTTAAAATTTTCAAAAAAAACATTATTTTTATCCTTATCTGAAATAATTGGTTCATAATCTATTCCCCAACTAATGTTAATATCTGGGTCATTCCAAATAAGACCACCTTCAGATTCTTTATTATAAAAATTTGAACATTTATATTGAATTAAAGTCTTGTCTTCCAAAGCTAAAAAGCCGTGTGCAAAACCTTCTGGTATATATAACATACGTTTATTTTCACCAGTTAGAATAATTGAAAAATATTTACCGTAAGTTGTTGAATCTTTTCGTATATCAACAACAACATCTAAAATTGAACCTGTTATAACCCTAACCAGTTTGGTTTGAGCATAAGGTGGGTTTTGGAAGTGTAATCCTCTTAGTGTCCCTTTAGACGAAAGCGATTGATTATCTTGTACAAAATTATCATCTATCCCAGAATTTTTAAATGTTTCAGAATTATATGATTCCAGAAAATATCCTCTAGGGTCTTCAAAAACTTTTAGTTCTATTAAAAGTAACCCATCTAAATTCGTTTCAATTATATTCATATTTGTGTTTTTAACCAATTAGCAAAATTAATTGTTTGTATCTCACCCGCTACAACCAATTTACCTGTTATAAACGTGGTTATGGCAGCCATAATTTCCTCATTATCCCAATAAGGGCCTGAGTATAGTACAGTACTTTTATTAGGTATAAAAGCATTATTATACAAATATTTTGGTTTATTAACCTTAATGTAATCATTAAATGCTGATAATATGTCTTGAAGTTCGGTCATTTAATATTTTAAACAAATATACTCTTTTTAAATTAAAAAAACAACACTTAATTATATTTTTAACCAATTTTCAGGTATGATATCTTGGATATCTTTTGGACCATTAGGCCCAAACCATTCTTTAGGCGATATAATTTTTTTATTCTCATTTTCATTTAAATAAGCACCCCACCAACTAAAACTACTATTAGCTATTATATTATTATCACAAATAGTCATCAAAGTTAAATCCATTTCTTCATTATTAAATGGTGAATATCGATAGTTATCACCAACGAATACCGTTTTAACCCATTCAATATCATCTGACACGAATATAAAGTTCGAATCACCAATTTCAGCCATAGCTTTTTGGTAATATTCAATCGGTTGCACCTTATGGTAATCCGATTTTGATAGATAATCACCCCGTCTAATATGTATGGAGGTTAAGGGTTTACCTGTTAACCCCCAAGCATCGATATGACTCAATATTTTAAATTTGTTGGCTAATTTGATGCTGAATAGAGCCTTTATTTCTTTACTATAATCTTCGAAATATTTCGCACTTTGAAAGTAACCTTCTAAAAGCAAATTAGGTGTATATGTTAACTCTTCGTACCCAAATCTAGGCTCAGTATAGAAAACTCTATAAGTAGCGTTAGAATTCTTTATTTTAGCTAATATACTATCTTTATATTTATTAGCTGGATTACCTTGATTTGGCGTATAGCACCCATCTAAATCAAAACAGCATTCATCATCATTTCTTTTAGCTAAAGCATATGTGGCAGCAATTTGGAAAAGTTGATTACACAAACCACCTTGGAGTTTACAAGATATCATTATCTTATAAGTTTTTGATATTTTAATTTACGCCTAATTTTAGTTGCGTGGTCGGTAACCATATACATATTAACCTTATGTTCATTTATGGGGTTATCAGCATTATACACATAATTTATTTCAGGCATAAATTTGTAATGCTCACTACCTGACATTTCTAACATTGGAAACATGAAACAGACGTCACCACTCCATTGCCAGTATTCACCATTATCATCTCTTAAATCAGATTCATTAATCGCTCTCCACAGAAATGCTCGCCACGTTCTAATGTGTGATGCGGTGAATTGTTGAGTTCTCAAATTATCGAAATTCGTTTGGGCTTTTGAGAAACCTATTTGCCCACTAATATATTTAAAACTACCGTTAGCTATCCAAACATTAGAATCGTCGTAAACACTCTTAATTCGCTTTAAAACGTCATTATCAGGCAAGTAATCGTCACCGTCAACCTCAACTAGTACCTCATCATCAGATATATTGGGATTATTACGTATTACGGTATCAAAATTACCAGTTTGATATAGCTTTTTCGCGTTATCAGGCATAAGTATAAATCTAGCATCATCTCTAATCATACTTTTGACTATATCAACCGATTCATCCGTTGATAAATCGTGAGTGATATAACAGGTATAATCAGTATATGATTGATTCATTATTGATGCTAATGACCTCGCTATATATTTTTCAGCATTATAAAATCCGACTAAAATTACCATATTATTTAATATATTTATGTATTACCTTTTTAGTATAATTCTCTTTATCAATACCTAATTCGGTTATTATTCTATCAATGATTGGTGAGTTTTCACTTTCCCAATCACATATTGCGCTACCGTTAAAATTAACTATCGGTTCGCGATTTAATTTCTCACCCATTAACTTAATAATATCAGTTAGTAATAACTTTTCAATACCAGAGACATTAATGGTTTCACGATTAACCACTCCTATTGTCTTACTAACAATATTCACCACATCATCTATATCGATAATTGAACGTTTAACCGTATAATTTGTTGTTATAGGTACACCATTATTGATTACAAATTTTAAATAATTTACTAAATTATTAGCGTTACCTATAGCACCAATTATTTGAGGTAATCTAAATATAATATAGTTCGACTCTGATTGTCGAATTAATTGCTCCATATTATATTTATGAATATAATAAGCCTTATCATATAATCCTGATAACATAGTACTAAAATAGATAAACTTAGCCTGCCCACATTTTCTTAATTCGTTAATTAATAAATCATGTTCACGTTTAAAATTATTCACATCCGTTTCATTTGACGATGATACACCAGATGCGAATATCACAACGTTTAAGTCATCTTGATATCTATCTAATAACTTTGATCCTAATAACCCACTACCGATAACCATTATATTATAACTTTAGTTCTTTTATCTAAATACCTTTTATAGTCTATCCTTAACTCATCTTCAGAGACTAAATAGTATAAACCGAAACCATTATCCCGATTAAATTTACTTAACCTCTCAGCCCTAATACGGTTTTTATATATGTAATCATTGATACCCATAAATTTATAATGCAACATTTTTAATCCATTATCATAACACCATTTAACCTCACCTACAGGGTTAGCTGAATGACAGCCAAAATTATAATTTATGGATTTAATCTTGTTACAGTCGAAAATCATAGGTTTATCTAACACGGGAGTTCTAACCCCGTATTTCACAACTTCTAATAAATTATCAGTTGGTAATAACTCTAAAGCTTCATCAGCTATCATATGGTAACCTTCAGGTTTAAATATTGAATAACCACTTTTTTTCGCTTTAGATAAAAAGGTTACAATATCTTTATGATATATAAATTCATCAGTATCACCGATTATAACAAAATCAGCAACGTTAATGCTAGATTGCCATATCGAATTCTTTATTTGTATATGTATGCCATCATGAAATTCCATATTGGAATCAAAGGTAGTCAATTTAGTATTAGGGTATGAATTAATAATTGATTGGCTATTATCGGTAGAATTATTATCTATAAATGTAATCAGTTCACAAAATGTTGAATAGTATTCAATTAAATGCGGTAATATATTTTCCTCATTATAACACACAAAGTATGCGTGTATAATAGGTTTAATTATATTAGACTCCTGATTATCACAAATCGGTGGTAGCTCTAAAACTTTAACCCAGCGATTAATAATTTCAGCATTAGAAAGTTCTTCTAATTCAGTATCGGTTGCATCAGTACCATTAAATTCGGTTCCAGTACTTCTACACTCATCTTTAACTAAACACGCAACTTCACTTAATGATGAATGATATACACAACCAATAGAATCATACATACCTTGTTTATCTTCAGTAAAACCTTTTAATATTACTTTATCACCGTCGATTAATGGTCTTACAGAATTATAATAATATGCTGATTCATTCGCCTCACCATATAAATATATTTTTTCACAACCATCTACCAACGCTCTTTCAATAGATACATGTGTTTGTTTATTTTCGTCAAAAGAACCAATAATACCAGCAATTTTTTCTAAACCTGTTTTATCTTTCGTTTCAAAGTTTTGTTTTAAATTTGGTATGATTGTAAATTTATTTATATATTCATGGTGATATTCCCTATGTCTTAGATTTAAAAAAACTACTTCATCCCAATATTGTTTTATTTTACCAACCTCAAAAAGATTTTTTTCATGACACACTAGAATCACTTTTTTAGCATTAGGTCTATTGGCTAACTGTAAAAAATGGCATATTAAAATATCGTCGTTATTGATAATTAACGAGTTGTTTAATATCCCCGATTTACACTTATTTAAGTGCCAAGCATGCGGACCGTAAAACGTAGTATCCAAACCGTATTCATTCAGTCTATTAGTTAGCTCAATTAAAGCTATCGTTGAACCACCTTTTTCGCTATAACCAGAAATTATTTTAATACTCATAGCACATCAAAATATTTTGAATATATCCCAGACATAAAGTCGTTATTTGATAATTTGCTTGTATCAGAATCCAATTGGATTAACCCTGATAATCTATTATCTACGTCTGAATTGATAAAAAACAATCCGTCAGTATACGCAGTTCCGATTACAGGTGTATCTGAATACATCTTTGAAAAATGCTCAATTAGTTGGTCATCAAATAAATGTACACAATCAAATCTCTCATCACCCACCTTATATAATGTTTTGGGGTTGGACGGTTGTGCCTTACCATTAACCATTACAGACCATTTACCGTCACCAAGTTTAAAATTAGGCGGTTCACTTAAAGAAAAATGTCGGATACCTTGATTAGTCACAAGTCGTTTATCATTCAATTCATTAAGTGACGATACAGTTATATTATGTCCAGCTTTCTTTAACTTCTTAATAAACTCAAACGTAAATTTACCTCGATTATCGCTTACATTTAAATTCAACGCTCCAATCAGAACATTAAGTCTTTCATTCGGCCTAATTGTCTTCTTAATAGTAACAGGTAAATGTTCTTTGTATTTATCAGCGAAAGTTAATCTATTTTCTTCCCACTCAGCGTTAGTTTGCCCGATTGACATGTGATTAACCCTAACATTGGTATGTACACCTATCTTAACCCCTTTTAAATGATTCTTAAAGCAGAAATCCACTTCATAGAAGTGGAACCCAGTCACACTCAAATCAAACTGTTCTTTAATTCTGCCTTTATGTACCGAAAAGAATAAACCATCAACGGTCACAACCTCTTCAATATCGTTATCCAAATCTTTGCTGTAGGCTGACAACCATGTTTTCCCTTCGTGCGTATGTTCAACTCTACCATACATCTTACGCCTATCTTCCCACCACATCCCAGATGCTGGCACGTTCTTAGTACCAGCGACACCTAAAATCCCATACTCTGGGTTCTTCTCAAATAACTTGACAATTTTATTGGCGACCTGTTTCGTATTTATAACGATATCATCATGCAAAAAGACAACGATATCATGTTTAGCTTCACGAAGTCCTTTGTCGTAATACTTGGTTAATCCTTCACCAGAATTAACGTACTCAATAACTTCAACTTTTGGATGCCCAAAGGCTTTTCTGATGTGCTCAGAATGTTCAGGCTTATGCTCTCTGGTACAATATACTACACTAATCATATTAATCTTCGATAGAATTTTTCATAATTTCAACCATAAGTGACTTAAAAGCACCATCTTCAGGATTGTT
>Ga0181346_1000373_pt1 | contig 19323 bp, 29 predicted proteins | sample Su13VDMM15DN_FD_130100 | JGI IMG/M metagenome (GOLD analysis project Ga0181346, IMG submission 130100) | Freshwater viral communities from Lake Michigan, USA - Su13.VD.MM15.D.N | ecosystem: Environmental > Aquatic > Freshwater > Lake | place: USA: Michigan | collected 2013-07-15 | reverse complement strand
TGAACTGCTCGCCACCTGCGGGAATCGGGATGCCTACGAGATCGCGGAAAAGCACCCAGTATTGCCCGTCACCGTTATGCTGACCGATTTCGTGCAGTGCGTGTGTGTGCGATGCTAGTGACGTTTGGATGTTTCCATCTTCGTCCACCTGAGCAAAACCATTGGCTAGTCCAAACTGCTCGGCGATGGACTTGGACGGGAATCTCAAGAGGTAGTCGATCATGTCGTGAGAGATTGGAGTTTAGCGTCTGGCAAGCGTTTGCGGAAAACCTTTACTTGCTTAAATGTTCCACTAAGAACAGCTGATGACCAGTTCCTACCAATTTTAAGCGAGTTAGCAGTTGCCATCGTCCCGCTGGTATCTTCAGTTCCTAATACATTATTGACCGCAAGCTGAAAAGAATTTAGCTTCATCGCTGCTGCCATTTTATTATTTTGATTTAATGTAATGGCAATCTGAACTGATGCAAAAGTAGTGCCTCCGTCAACTTCAGCGCAGACCGCTCTATTTGATGAAGGGTATCCCGCTAATGTAGATTGTTCAGCCGAAGTCGAGTTGTCAAAACTTAGATAAGAGGGGAAGCCTGCGTGACTCATACCCGATGCTTCTGCAAACAGTGTATGTTCGGACTCGTTGTAAACCGTTGTGAAGTCACTCCCAGTAATCGAGCAAGTATCCGCGCTACGCACCACGGTAGATGCCACGGTCGGGATGTAGGAGGTGGCGAAGGAGCCTGCTTCCAGTTGCGCGCCCCAGAAATGAGTCGTTCCAAGTGATGCAATGTTTCTCGTTAAATATACAATAACTGCAACACATCCAACTGGAGTAGTGAATGAAACACTTATCCTATTCCAAGATGTTGATGATGTCTGAGAAAAGTATGATGTTGGTGCTACAATGTTTCCTCCTGCCGTAGAGTTCACAATACTATAAGCGGCTTCAGTTGCAGTTCCTCTTTTTACATAGAATGAAAATACATATGATGTGCTTGGCGTTACTGTGACTGTTTGAGTTACAAAGTTAGCACCACTCGTTGTAACGTTTGATGTATCTGCCGTAGTCGTCCCATCTGGAGCAACTTCTGAATCTTGAGTTATTGTTGCGCCTAATAATGTCCAAGGTGCAACTATGCTCTGGCTCCGCAAAATGAGATTAGTCCTAGACTCCTCAATGAGCAGGCCTTTGCAAGCAAACGGAGAGACAGGGTCGTGGTCGAAGCGTGCGGCGTTAATAGCGGCTGATTGGATCAGGCCATCGCTCCCAACGAAAGTCGCAGTGGATGCGCGGGTGAACACCGGAGTCGGCCCTTTCCTTGCCGTCAGAGTCTTGTCGGCGGCGAACTGGAGGTCGAGGGAAAGGCCGTCGGTGTTCAACCCCTCACCCCTCACCCCGAGATACCCGATGCCCAGTTGCCCGACTCCTGATTGAAGCCCGACTCCCAGCACGCTTGTATCCTCAATTCCTCTCATCGCTCTTGGATGCTGATTGTCACCACTGGTGCCGTCGCCCCACTCAGCACTCCGCGAACCTTGCAGTTCCCCATGCTGAAGTTGAACGCACCGGCTGCCGTCAGCGCCAGGTCAATACCCTCAGAATTCTTCGCGTTGAACCAGGTCAGGCCGCCGTCACACGAAATCGCCATATTCACCGTCCCGCCCCCGAATCCGCCACTCGCAAAGAGCGTCCCGTCAGCGCCATACCAGTCCAACGTCAGAGTATTCCCGTTCGCACTTAGCTGTTCGTTCGTCGTCATTTGCACGAATCATCACTTTTGTCTGTCTGATGGCAACCCCTTTTTTTTGGACCGACAGACACGCAGCCCAGTCCACCCTCTAACAAAACGAGTTTTCGTTTTTACACAAATTTGGTAGGGGTGGGCGATAGGATGGCCGAGCGGCGCGCTCGGGGGTGGGCCGGGGGGTCGGGGCGCGGTCGCCACGGGCGCGGTCGGGCGGTCGCGGCCAGCGCGCCGTGCCGCTCTGCCAGTCGTCACGCCGTGCCGCTGTCTGCCGCTGTCTGCGCGCCTGCCCTTGCCCCTGGTCAAAAGCTCTCACTTGTTACAATGTGCATAAAGCGGAGTCTGTAAGTCATTGCAAATCAATAAAAGCGGGGGATAAACGCAGCTGGTTTGCGTTCTAACCATTGTTCCACGGGCTTTTTGCCCGTTTTAGACCGTTTCGTCGGTCTCGACGTCGATCACCTGGCCGCGCTCGAAACGCACTTTGTCTGCAGCCATCACGACCAGCGCCTCAAGGTCCGCCGCGCTGAGCTGCGACACGGCGCGCTCGTCTCCCTCCCCTATGCGGTGCAGGAGCTTCTGGGCTTCTAGGCCGTGGCCGCCTGCCTCCAACACCCACTTGGACGCCGAGACGCGGGCCGCTGCCGGCGCGCCCTGGTCTTGCAGGATGTCCGCGAGGGTCGAGAGCGCGACCGTCGCCAGATCCGCAATCGCCCGCTCTCGGATGGCGCGCATCTCCGCCTGGATGTCCGGGTTTGCATTATTGCGGCTCGCCTGGACTCGAAGCGACTGCTGCGACTCGACAGCGTATCCCGCTTTGCGCGCTGCGTCTGCCGCAGAAAGCCCGTCAGCCTTTGCTGCCGCAAATGCGCGTTGCTTGTCAGTGAGCTTGGCCATGCCTGGACGCTACCCACCGACAGACCGACAGACAAGCGGGAAATAGAGACCGGCCGCACGGCTCCGGCTTGAACAGCCGGACTGTTCGCTTGAACACGCGGAGTGCGGAGTCTATTTCCGAACTTTACCTTGCGCGTTTTGCGGCGTCCCTCCCAAAATCCCTCTTTATATACTATTCAAAAACCTCAGAGGTAAAAACAGACTCCGCACTACACCGCAAAGCGTTAGAAATGCGGGGTCTTGCGGAGTCAGTTTCCCACTTTTTCGGTTTTCTGTCTGGTGCTGAATCTAATTTATTCCGCCACAACTCGCAGACAAGCAGACATGAGCGGAATCCGTCACCTCCCACGGCGTGAAATGCGTTGCAACATCACCCTTGCGGGCGTAATTGTTCGGCATGTCCAACACGACCCACCGCACCGCCGCCCGCTACTACGCCGCCGCCTATCCATTCGGCCAGCGCGCCGGCCAACCTCGAACCCTCCGCGCGTTTTGCGGACTCGCCACCCGCTCCGCATTTATCGCCGCTCGCATGAGCGACCACCCGCTTGGCGATGGCTACCGCTGCACGCTCCAGGCCCGCGACCTCACGCCCACCGAGCGCCGCGCCCTCTCGACCCTCTCCCGCTAAACCAACCACCACCAACCAACCGAAAAAATGGAAACCATGACCGAAACACTCCCGCCCCGCGGATATGCCAGCATTGACAGCACCAACCGCGGACTTGTCCGCAAATGGCTGACCGCCCAGGGGGCGACGTATTCACAAATTGGAAATTTGACCGTTTCGCAGCTCTCCGCCGCCTATAACGACGAGACCGACGACGCCCTCCGCGCCATCCTCGAAGGCCAGACAGCCCCGCAGGCACCAGCGCCCGCCCCGCAGACAAGGCAGACAATCGCCGCCCCAGCCAGCGCCGACACCGCCGCCGCTCTCGCCGCGCTGATTGCCACGCTGCAACCGGCCGCCCCGCAGGCCGCCCCGCTCGACGAGGCGCGGATCGTGGAACTGATCGCCGAGCACGCCCCGCAATCGCCGCAGGTCACCGTTTACATCGACGGCGCACCGCAGACACGCCGGGAGCTTCCGGCCGGGCTTCGCCATTGCGCTTTTCCGGCCATTCTCGCCGCCGTCTCATTCGACTCCGTTTTTCTCGCCGGTCCCGCCGGCGCTGGGAAAACAACAATCGCCGAGCAATGCGCCGAGGCGCTCGAAACCCCGTTTTATTTCACCGGCGCGGTCGGCTCGGAATACAAATTGACCGGCTTTGTGGACGCCCAGGGCCGCACCGTCCGCACCGCATTTCGGGAAGCCTTCGAGCACGGCGGCTTGTTCCTATTCGACGAGATCGACGCCAGCGACCCGGCCGCCCTCCTCGCGTTCAACGCCGCGCTTTCAAATGGCAAATTTGATTTTCCCGATGGCAGCGTGAAACGGCACCCAGATTTCCGCTGCATCGCCAGCGCCAACACTTGGGGCGGCGGAGCCTCTCGGGAATACGTCGGCAGAAACCAGCTTGACGCCGCGACCCTCGACCGGTTCGCGCGGATCGCGATGGACTACGACCCGCAGCTCGAAAATCTGATTGCCGGCGCGCTCCACAAACACGGCGAGGCCGTCGCCTATTACGTCCAGGAGCTGCGCGCCGCAGCTCGACGGCACTCCATCCGGCACGTTATTTCCCCCCGCGCAACATACCGGACGTGCAAAGCACTACGGGCGGAAATCCCGCTCTGCGATGCCCTCAACCTCTCGCTTGAGGGGATGGACGCAGACAGCCGCGCCCGCCTCGACTCTGAGACCAGCGGCGCTCTCCACTCACTCAGCCACACCCTCAACCGCTAAAACGCCATGCACGCAATCCACAAATTCGAGACCCTCGGCGCGTTCGCAGACCACGCCGCCGCCCTCAAAGCCTCCGCCGCATGGAGGCGGGCGAAATACGAGCAACGCACGCAGACAGACAGCCAGGAGCGGACCGAGTTTACCGGCGCGGAGAGTTTCGCCCAGGCGCTCGGTTTTGCGCGCCATGGATGGCCGGCCGGACTGGCCGCGCTCCAGACAGCCCGCGCCGCCATGCCGCGCCCGACCGCTCGCGGCCGCGCCCGCCGCTTCGACGTGGCGGGGATGTATGCAGACGCCGCCCGCGCCGCCGCCGGTGATCCGTGCTCTATGGTCTGCAAAGCGCCCGGCGAGCGCAAAGGCAAATCCGTTTTGCCGCTGATTATGCCCGGCTCCTCTGGATGCGTGACCAACGCCGCCAGCATTGCCAACCAGGCAACCGCGATTTGTGGACTCATCGACGCCCTCGAAGCGGGCGGAGTCATCCGCTGCGAACTGTTCCGGCATTTCTCCACCGGCGCGGGGAATCACTCGCAGACGGTGATTGTTAAGCTCAAGAGCGCCGAGGACCCGCTCGAATTGTCCCGCCTCGCCGGCGCTCTCAGTCCCTCGACATATCGCCGCCTTTATTTCCGGCAGATTGAGACCAACGACGCCGAGGGATGGGCGAAAGCCGCCCGGAAGGGTTATGGATACACCAGGGCCGCAGAGGAGGACACCGCGCTTTTCCCACCCGGCGCGCTCATCCTGCCGTTAGCCAGCAACCTCGACGACGCCACCCCAGCGGACTCATGGCGCACCGTGACACGCTGGGCCGCAGACAACGGGATGACCATTGAAACCGCCTGACGAGTCCCCGGCGGGGGACGAAACCGGGCAACCGGTCGCGGACGCAAACAACCACCGCACTACAAACAAAATGCAAACCACCACCACCACCCGCACCGCCCCGCTTTTCAGCCTCGGGCAAACCGTAGCAACCCCCGCCGCGCTCGACCTCCTCAAATCGACCGGCGGCGGATTGCCGGAACTCGCCCGGCACCATCGCGGCGACTGGGGCGACACCGGCCGCGATGCCGACCCCGGCGAAATGTCCGACTGGGAACTTAACGATTTCGCCCTCCTCGACGGCAGCCGGATTTTTTCGGTTTACCAGCTCGGCGAAGAAAAAATCTGGATCATCACCGACGCCGCCGACGAGGACGGCCGCCGCGCCTCAACGTGCATCATGATGCCCGAAGACTATTGACCCCAACCACCCAACCAACCACCCACAAAAAAAAATGACTCGTCAAACCTACATCCTCGACACCCGGCACCGCGCCGGGCGTAGTCTCTCCACCCTCAACCGCCGCCGCAGGCCGGCGCACGGCAACGGCCGAGCAGCTCAGGCGCTCGCCGCGCTCGTCGCGGTCCTCGTCTCAGCGCTCGCGATTTATACCACCATCACCGCCAACCAATAAAAAATATGACAACCAACGAATCCCGAAAAACATTCCGCGCCGCTATCCTCGCCGTCCTCACCACCGACAGCGACACATGGCCGCGGCCGGTTATTTACGCCGAGCACATCGCCGGCGACAAATACCGTTTCAATGCGTGCAACGCGCCCGCCATGCCCGCCGCCGCAATACTTTGGCTTTGCGTCGAGGGTGACTCGTTCGGAGAACTCTCCGGCGACAACGAAGCGGATGCCGACGGCATCGAAAACAACATGTTCGAGGACGCCGTCAACGACGTGAACGAGGCCCATTTCTTCAACCGCTAACCCACCCACACCACCCAGCCCGGCCGGAGCAATCCCGCCGGGCTTTCTTGCGTCAGCGCCCCAGGCACCGAGCACCGGCCGGAGATCGACCAGCCGCCCCAGCCGTAGCAGCAGACAGACAGACCGGCCCCGACCGCCCCGACCCGGACCGCCGCACCCGATCCGGCCCCGGCCAGGCCCACCGCGGCCGCGCCCGCCCGACGCCCCGCCCTCCGACTCGGCGCTAATCATTCGGCGCTAATCATTCGGCGCTATTGTTTTCTTGACTCCTTACGCTCGCGGGCGTAAGTTCTCGGCGCTATGCAAATCACACTCCACCACGAAGCCAGCGCCTTCGGGATGCCCGTCATTCTCGACCCGGAAGGCAAACTCATGAAGTATCCCAAGGGAATCAAGCTCCTCCGCAAGCGGCTGCGCCTTTCGACCACCGCTCTCGGCGCTATTTGTGGCGTGAGTCACCGGACGGTGGAGAAGTGGGAGGCAGGTCAAATCCCCCCTGCCTTCGCCCTCAACGCGATGTCCCTCCTCCCCCTCGATACCGTGGTGCCACGGCCGGAGCGTCAGCCCGCCGTGATGTGATACCGCCAGACCTTGCGGTTGCCGTCGTAGCTGCCCTTGCTGACCAGCCCGCCCTTGCCTGCAAGCCGGTTGAGCGCAGATCCACACGCTCCGTGCCAGTTAAACATCTGCTTCGCTTGGTCGCGCACTGGCGAGCCTTGGTCGGTCAGGCGGCTCTCGATCTCCATCGCCGTGAACTCCCGTGGCAGGTCGTGCCAGATTCCCAGGTGGGTCACTGCCGTCTCGATGAGTTGCTCGATGCGCCGCGCCGGGCTGTTCGCATCCACTGAATCGACCAGTTCGGGGTCGCGCCACGCAAGCACGCCGGAGCGCGTGTCGCGAAGCTCTTCTGGCACCACCCACTCTTTGAGCGACTGAGCGAACGCAGACAGTTCGAGGCGCAGCATCGCTTGCAGCGCGTGCTTCCCGGCAGGAGTGGACGTGTCGATGGGCAGTGTGACTGGCGAGACGTGCAGCAGGATGATCTTGTCTGACATGTCAGCATCGAGCGGCGGGATGATTTGCAGGGCTTCTGGCGTGTCGTTGCAGCAGACCATGACCGCCCACACCGGCCGGGCAGACACGCTCGACGTGTGCCGCTTACGGAGTTGCACGGCGTGCGGATACATCGCCTCCTTGAAGGCAGCCCCGAACGCCCGCCTGGCGCGGATGTCGGTGGATGCCGAGCAGTCATCGACCAAAAGCATCTCGGAACCGATCAAGTCATCGTTCCAAAGGATGTCGCCGCTCCATGCCTTGTAGGGGTTCGCCACGCGGCCGCCCAGCATCTCGGTGACGATCCACGCCAGCAAACTCTTGCCGGAGTTCACTTCGCCGGCCAGCACCAGCATCGGCGACGGGATGTGCGTGTGCGAGTTGACAGCCGTCCAGCGCCCGGCGAGCCATGATAAGAACACCTCCATCGCGGTCGGGTTGGCGAATGCTTGTGAGGGCAGGTCGGTGATGATCGGGAAATCCCCGTCTGCCGGTTGCGGCGGCTTCGCCTCGGAGGTGATGAGGATCGGCAGGCCGGCGTTGTCTGTTGTCAGTCCCTGCTTGTGGCCTGCCAGATTACCATTCCATTGCACGCCGCCATCTAGCTCGCGGTTCGCCACCGTCGCCTTGACCGCCCGCATCAACTCCTTGGCGTCCGTGTATTGGTCTGCCAGATGGCGGGTAATGCCTGTGACTATTGGGCTGAGTTTCGAGTAGGTGAAGAACGCATTGCCCACACGGACCAGATACTTACTGGCCGGTCCGTCGTAGAAAACATCCTCCGGGTCGAAGCTCTGCATCGTTGACTGCCCTGGCGGCTTGGTGATGAGTGCGGTGACTTGCTCGGTGATCTTCCAGTCCGCAGACGACTCGGGCATCGCGGATGAGAACACCTGCCGTGCCGCGTCCACGGCCTCGGTGGGTTGGAGTGCGCGGCGCAGGCTGCCGTCGTAGGATTTCAGCCGCTCCACCGTCTCGCTCTCGCTCAGGTCGTTGAACCGGCACCACCACGCAGCCTCCATCAGCCAGGTGTGGATGCCCTCGTGCGGCGGCAGTGGGATGCTGCCGTGGGTTGCTTTGAGGATCAGGCTGCCCTTGGTCTTTTTGGGAGCCTGCGAACTCCCAGATGGGAGGTCTTGGGAGCTTGGCGCTTCGGGTTCAAACGCAGCGGTGCGCTTGAGGTCCAGCCATGCCTTCGGGTCATGACTAACAAACATCAGCCGCACCGGGTCTTTCGTCGCCCGGTCGATCTCAAGGTTGAATTGCAGGAAGTGGTTGCGAGCCGCCGCGAAACACGCCGCATGCTCTTCTTTGGTCTCGCAGACAGCGATCCGGGCGATGCCTTTCACGCCGTGGCCGGACGGGCTGACGAACGCAGCCACGATCCGCGACTCACCCTGGAGGATGTGGACGATCTCCTCCACCTCCCAGCCGATGTTGTCCGCCGCATCGAAGTCGAGTTGCAGGAATCCTGAGTGGGTGAAGCGTCCCTCCTCCACCGCAGACGCCCGCTTGCCGTCGCAGGTGCCGGAAATCGAGACCGCTTGCAGGTCTTTCTTTGCCACCGCGTAGCCGTCGTCGTCGCCGGCCTCCAAGGTAGCTCGGAGCTTCTCGATCTTCGGCTTGAACTCGTCGCTCTGGATCGCGTCGATCAGGTCTTGCAGCGTGGTGGTCGCGAACTCCTCGGGAGCGAGCGCCGACTTGTAAAAGCCGATGGCGGGTGTTTCTGGGGTCATGGTCATGGGAGTTTCTTCTTGAGTCGGGTGTTGTGTGCTTTGAGCTTTGCGATTTCTTTCTTCAGCTTGTCGATCTCGTCATGGAGGTTCCCAAGGGTGGCGAAGATCCACGCCTCGCGCTCGTTGGGTGGGATGAATTGGAGATACCGTCGGAAACGTTGCTGCGTGGTCATGGTGTGGTAAATTCAGGGAGTGGCAGCCAGCCCTTGAGCGCGGCTTCCGGTTCGTTCTCGGTCTCGAAATAGGTGTCGGTCCACTCGCCTTCGTAGAGGCCGAATTGCATGTTGGCGTAGGTCCACTGGCCGGTGGCTTCGTTCCAGCGGGTCATTGAGAGCCATGGGTAGCCGAAGTGGCCGAGGAAGTTGGTGTCTTTAGGCGCGGTATTGGGTGAGTTCATGGTGTGAAAATTGGTTCTGAGAGATTCTTCCCGCGCATCAGTTGCAGGTTGCGGACCGCGTGGAGCATCCCGGATTGCGTGTCGCTCTTGTCGCGCAGCGCCTCGGCCACCGCGTCGTCAATCGTGCCAGGCGCGATGATCCGATAAATGATCGTCTCGGCGGTCTGCCCGGTGCGGATCAGGCGGGCGTTGGTTTGGACGTAGGTCTCGTGGGAGTAGGTGAGCGATGTCCACACCGCGATCCGGCAGGACTTTTGCAGCCCGTCGATGCCGTGCGACAGCGACCGCGGGTCTGCCACCCATACTGGTATCTCGCCGCGCTGCCACTCGTCCATGTGGTGCTCGTCAAACATGACCGCCTGCGGACAGGCCGCGAGGATGCGGGCGCTCTCATGCTTGAACGCGCACAGCACCAGCACCGGCTCGTTAGCGTGCTTGGTTAGCAGCACGCGCAGCGCGTCGAGCTTCGCGTCGTGGACAGGTAAAACCTTCCGGTCCTCGTCATAGACCGCGCCGGAGGTGAGTTGCAGCAGCTTATTGCACAGCGTCGCCGCCGACGGTGCCGTCACCTCGCCGTCTGCGATGTCTGCCAGCATCTCCTTTTCGAGTGTCTTGTATTGCTTGCGGGCGTCCGCTGGCAACGTGACCGCCACGTCAATGATGCTGGAGGCTGGCAGGTCGGACCCGTCGCCCACGATGACCAGCGCGAGGTCAGCCAGCCTGCGGTCGATCTCCTCCTTCGCCCCCGCCTGGAGCTTGAAAGTGTAGCCCATGTAGTCGGCCGGATAGAACCAGTCGGATTTGTAGTCGGAGAACGTCTTACCCAGCCGCTTGCCGTCATCGAGCATCTTCACCTGCATAAAAAGGTCGAGGTAGTTGTTCGGGATCGGCGTGCCGGTCAGTCCCCACCGCCGCGGGATCGCAGCCAAGTGCTTGTGCAGCGCCTTGAACCGCTTGCTCGCGTGGTTCTTCGCCAGTGATAGCTCGTCGATCACCAGCGTGTCCACCGGGCAGACGAATGACTTCCGCTTCGGGAACATCAGCGGCAGCCGGTTCGGCAGCAGTTCGCTGTTGATCAGATAGATGTCCGCGGTGCCGTCCAGCCACGCCTGCATTCCCTCCGCCGTCCGCAGGTTCGCCACTCGCATCCATGACGTGTGGCTCCACCGTGCGATCTGCGCCGGCCAGGTGATCGAGCACACCCGCAGCGGTGCCACGATCAGCGCCGCCTTGAATTGTCCGATGGTCGCCAGCGCGTCGAGCGCGGTGAGCGTGACCACCGTCTTGCCCTTGCCGGGCGAGACGAACAGCGCCGCCCGCTCGTTGTCGAGCAGATGGTCCACCATCGCGGGCTGGTAGTCGAAGGGAGTGAATGTCTCAGTCATAGGGTTTGCATAGGTGACGGATCATAGACTTGCCGTCCTCGATGTCGTCGCACCACTCCGCCTGCATGTCTTGGGCGATCAGGTCGCGCAGCCACTTGTATTGTAGCGCGGTCGGCTGCTTGCCCGGCGACTTGAACTCGATGAACAGCACCTTGCCGTCGCGCAGGAACATCCGGTCCGGTTGCCCCTTCTGGTTCGGCCCCGCCAGTTTCATCACCAGACAGCCCCATGCTTTCGCATAGGCGCAGACCGCGCGCTCGATGGTGGATTCACTCATGACAGGTGGTTTCGTCGCTCATTCTCAGCCGCTTGCGCTCGGCACGTTGTTTTCGGTAGTTTGTCATGGTCGGTCTAATAACGTGTTCGGCGGATATTCAGACTCCGCCCGTTCCCGCAGTTCGTGGTCGGCTTCCAGCAGTTCCCTCAACGTCTCGTAGCACGGGGCGTCTTTGGGTTCTTCGCGGTAGAACCATTTTTTCACCTTCACCTTTGGACCGGTTTTCACATAGCCATCCTTTGCCGGGTGGTGGTATTCGTGACCGATTCCCAGCTTCTCGCAGGTGTAGCGTCCGCTGTGCGCCTTGTCGCCGCTCATGTGGCATGTCATGCGGAATGGGATGCGGGCCGCCAACGCCGAACAAGGCGTGGCTGCATCAACCGGCATTTCTCTTTTCTTTTGCTTACTCATGGTCGTTCCTTTCGCTGCCGGTGGCAGCACATTTTGCGTTCTCTGCCTGACCGTCCGGCTTCCCGTCAACCAATCCGGCAGATTCACAATCGCTTTCAGAGGTAAGCCCAAGTCGGGCCGCAATCCGATCACGATGGACCATTAGGCCCTTCATCGACCAGCAGAACGCTTCCGGGCTATCCGGCGTGTTCCAGTCGTTGATCGCGTCGGTCATCACGTCGTGACAGTCCTTCAAGAGTTGTTCATTCGCGGAGCGTGCCGCGACCCGGTGTAGGTATTTTCGTTTCGTTTTCATCCGTCGTAACATCCGCAGGGAATTGGTGATTCATCGTGTTCGTCGAGATAGTCCCAGAGCTTCCCCTGGGCGGTGTCATTGGTATCCACGTTCTCCCATCGGAGAGATTGGCCACCGAGTCCGCGACCGGGACTTTTCAGGATCGCGTTGCGCTCGATTTCCAGAGCGCGGGCGAAGAGGTCCGGGCGCGTCCGTTTCAGTCGCAGGATTTCGCCGCGCTTCATCGCGGGACAGAACCAGCAGGCGGATTTTCCCGGTTGAGTGAGTCCGTGGCGTTTGATCGCATCCACGCATTCGCTGCGTCTCCATCCCCATTCCACCAGCGGATACCAGAAGCGTTCGATGCGGCCCTTTGCGTGCTGCATGTGATCCTTGGCGATTTGCCTGTGACTCTCGCCCGCATCGTAGCCGATTGCCTTCGTGCATTCGGTCACTTCGTGCTCATCCATGAACTTGAGCATTCGCCGGGTTTGGGGTTCCACCTTATATTTCTGGGAGCATGTCTTGCGGCCATAGGCGAGACTCGGGAGCATCCGCTTGCGCGTGCAGTTCTTTTCCAGTCCCTCGAACTCGCCTTGATAGGTCTTGCGGACAGTCTCGATTCCGATCCCCCACCAGATCCGGCATTGCACATCCATTTCCATGACATGCTCGTAGGTTTCCGGCAGCTCGCCGCCAGTGTCCGCGAACAGGATTAGGTCGGGCTTGATGCCACGCTCACGGAAGCCGCAGAGCATCGCCGTGGAGTTCGTGCCGCCCCCAAAGGCCACCGCCAGAAGAGAAGAGATGCCGGAAGATGACGGCAGAGAACAAGTGGTCGTTGGCAACATGCCATCACGCCCTTCGTCAAAGTTTTGGAGTATGAGGTCGTTTTCCATGGTCATAAAGTTTTCTCGTCGGCATGTGCCAAGACACCGGCGTTCATCCAATATAAATCCATGCCAGTTCGCGGCGTTCGTGGGTGGCTTGGCAGCGTTTGCATTCCGCGTTGCCATTCCGCAGCAAGTGGAAGCTCACGCTCCCGCATTGGCATCTCAGGCACTCGTCGCGGCCATCTTCCGGCTTCATCGCGTAGTCGGGGCAGTTTCGTTTCTTCCACCCGTATTCCGAATCCAGTTCGTTTTTCGGCATGTGGAAGCGTGGGGAGTGACCAGCAAGGCAGGTCACTTTTTTGTCGTGATAGACGAGGTTGGTGCATTTATCGCAGGGACTCATAAGAGGATGAACAAGGGAGGGATGGCAACGGGAACTAGCCGTTGATGTCGGTGGTGGATTTGGAGTCCTGCGCGGCTAGTTCCCGCGCCATACCCCCGGCGTTCTTCGGAGATTCCTTGCGTTTTCGCCGTTCATCACACGCTCGTTTTGCCTCGGCTATCCGTTCTTCCGCGTGTTTTTGGGCAGCTTCAATATCCATTGCAACTTGTGCGTCCAGTTCTTCATCAGAGAGAGCGCGTTGTATGGGGTTAATACCTCCTTTCAAAAGATTTGCTTTTGCGTGTGGTGTATGGGGTGCTTTGTTCATGGTCGTATCGTAATTCCAAAAGATGCACAACAAGTCATGCCAGGCGACCCGCCATAAGCGGCCTTGTCGAGTTTCGGGGTATCAGTCATTTTTTCGCTTCGGTTGAGTCCTGTGTCGGCGGATCGCCTGCACTGTTTGCGTTCTGGTAAGATTTCACCGGCTCGAAACCACAGGCTTCTTGAATGCGAAGATCCCCAGCAGCGCGGCCCGCCCCACCACGTCCTCGTCCGCCGCCGCCATTTCCTTCAGCCACATGAGCACCGGTGCGCGCTTGATCTCCATGAACACGAACATCGGCTCCGCCCGATAGACATCCGTGATGTTCTCGATGTCGAAGTCCCACGCGAACCGCACGCCATCCGCCACCTTCGTGCTGGCCACCTCGTCGCTGGCTGCCAGCTTGTCCGCGATGGCCTGCTTGTAAGCCACCACGTCTGAGATCCGCCCGCTCTCCTCCGCCGCCTCCCGCGCTGCCCTGGCGAACTCGAACGCCCGCCGCTCCTCCGCCTCCGCGATCGCCTTGAGCCGCGCCACCTCGCTGGCGTGCGCCCCGATCAGCCCGTTGATCCGCGTCTGCTCGGCCTCGATCTCCGCGATGAACTCCTTCGCCGCCTGGTCGATCAACTTGCCGATCCGGTTCACCGGCTCCTTGACGAGCTTGCGCGATTTCTCCACCTCGATGGCCAATCGCGCCAACCGCCGGGACTGGAAATGCGCGTCGCCGCTCTCGTCGTTAGTCCTCACTCGGGTGATGCCGCTGGCGGCTGCGAGCAGCATCTGCTTCCGCTCCTCCGCCTCCGGCGCGATGGTCAGTTGGTAGCCGTCGCCGGCGAGGATCAAAGCGGTCGTTTCTGTGTCTGGTGTTTTCGTAATCATGGTCTGTGTTGGTTGATGTGTTCGGAGATTTCCTTGGAAAATTGGATAGCCAGCGAGTCGATCAGGTAAGCGCGGAAGACCTCGGTCGTGTCGTAGTCGCCCGTAGCGATCTGGCAGGCGTTGATCTCCCGCCCGCTCATCTGGTTGAAGCAGCGCGTCAGCAGCGCCCGCGCCGTCTGCGAGTATTCGTGCCGCGGCTTTTTGGGAATCGGTTCCCCGCCCGCTGCGTCACCGACTCCCACTCCCCAGAGTGTAGCGTCAGCATCCGCTGGCAACATTGCCACGGGCGAGGTTTCGGCGGCGCCACTCGGTGCCGGGAAAGTGTTATAAGACTCTTCCATCTCGCGGTCTTTCGCTTCGTCGCGGAGGTGGTCGGCCAGGTCCATCAGCCGCTCGTGGCGGTCGGATTTCTCACAGGTGTCGTCTTCGGGGTCGTAGTAGGTTCTCATGGGGTGTTTAGTTAGGAAATTGGTAGTTGCGAGGTCGGTTGCCATTCTTCCGGTGCGCCCGGTATTGGCCGCATTTTCAACCGCTTCTTCTCGCGCTCCGGCAGCCAGGACGGCACGAACATTTCGCCAAGCAGAACCCGCTTCGTGCCATGCGCCGGGGTGGAAAAGACGACGATCTCAGTGTCCGTTGTCACCGTCAGTTGTCTCCTCACGATCTTCCAGCATTTCAAAAGTCCGCGCCATGTCGGGTAGCAGTCCCGGAGTATCTGGTCGTATTTCCGCTCGGCTTGCTTCTGTGACTTGAAAACCAAGTGGTCGAGGTCGTGCCATGCACCACCACCGAGTGATGCCTGGATGTGGTAGCGGATTGTGGTCTTTGTTTTTGTCATGTTCGTGGGAAAAGGTTGGTTTTGGATAGACTCACGCCGCCGTTGCAGATGCAGCAGGTCTTGAGCAGTAGGCGGCAGCGGGAGTGGTAACAGGTTTCACAGTGGTCGGGCGGGCAGGGTTTCTCTCTCAGCTTGCGGGCGTTGGCGGCGAGGCGTTCGGAGATCGTCAGAACGGCTGGCTGCGGACCGTCTGCGGGTGGTCGAACAGCATGAACGACTTCAGCAGCAGCGGCAGGGGTTGCCCGTCCAACCGCAGCGCCAGCCAGCCCCGCTCCGAATCCACCGGATCGCGCATCAGACATAGCTCGCTCTCGAACGCGTTGATGGCTTGATGCCAGGCGGTCGTCGCCGCGTCTGCCGCCACTGGCAGCACTGGTAGCGCCTCGCCCTGCGGCTGCGATAAGCTCCGCAGCTCCGCGTGGTGCGCCTTCTCCGCCACCACCGCCGCCGGCAGCGGGGTCGATGCACTCAGCACCAGCCCCGCCCGCCGCTTTCCCACGCTCGGCGGGTCGATCCGGTCGATGGCGGCTTCCAGCACGGGGTCTGCCTGCGGCGCCTGCGGTGCGGCAGGCGCGGCTGCGCGCTTCTTGGCGGCGATGATTTCTGCGATGGTTGGCATGGGGTCGGATTGGTTGGAAAATGTGAGAGGCGGCAGACAGCAGTCTCTCGCAGGACGAATGGCCGCTCGGCCCCGCCTCCCGCCCAGAAAGCCCCACCCCCTTGCGAGGGTGAGGCGATTCAAATTGGCGGCCCGTTAACTCCGGTCTGGATTTGGAATCCATCCCGGCCTAGCAGTGAAAAGGTGATCCCGACGGGCCAAGCGGGACGCCTCACTGCTGAGAGTTTCAGTAGGGGATATCGTCGGTGACGAACTCCGCCAGCTCGTCGAGCGCGGCGATGAGTCCAGCGTCCTCCAGGTTCTTCGCCGCCTTCGCTTGCGGCAGCCACTTCGACATCAGCAGCTTCACCGCCGCGTCATCCTCGTCCACCAGCGCGCCGAGCTTCTTGCCCTTGTGCTTGCCCACATGGATCACCACCGCCGCCCAGCCGCTAGCAGCAGGCTCGGTCTTGCTGGCAGCAGGTTCGGGCTTGCTAACCGCGGGTGCGTCAGACTTCTCCTCGCGGTCCTTGATCCGCGTGTAGCTGCCGCTCGGCTTGAGTGCCTTCTCCTTGTCCGGCGCGATGAAGCTGATGTTTGCGTATGTCTTGTCCGCCACCTGCTCGTGCTGGACGATCATCTTCACGCCGAATCCAATCATGCTTTCCACGTCGAACTCGTTCAGCTCAGCGGACGTCAGTTCGCGGCCCATCATTTTTTTGAGGTCCTTGCGGAGTGCCGCTTTCTCATTCAGCGACGGCGTGTAGCCACGGCTCCAGATGCAAAATTGCCGGTCGTTCTCCGCATCGAACGCTTCGGTCTCGAAGACCAGCCGGAATTCCTCCTTCTCGCCAAAATCCGTCATGCGCTTCTTGAGGTCGGTGATGTCCACGATGACTGCCTTGATCGGGCTGCCGTCGGTGTCCGGGTGCGGGGTGAAATTGCTCTGTTTCTTTTCGGATAGTTTCATACGATTGGTGTTGGTGTTGTTGGTGTTGGTGTTGGGTGGGGGAGAGAGAGAATGTTGTGGAGGAGGCCGTAGCCGTGGTCCGTCACCGCCAGCGACCAGGTCCGCCGGTCGCCGCCGCGGATCGACCGCCGGCGCACCAGGTCGCGCTCTTGCAGTTTGTCGGCGATCACGCTGATGCACCCGCTGGTCTTGCCGAGCAGCCGCGCCAGCGTCGTGAATGACACGCCCTCGGTCTCGGCGCAGTGCAGCAGCACCGCCAAGCTCGTCAGGTTCAGCTTGCGCTTCCCGGCCTCCGCCAGCGCGCTGGTGAGTTGGATAGTGGTCATGAAAAAACGGCGTAAAGGATCACGCCAGCCACGCCGCAGAGCACCAGCAGCGCTGCCGAGATGACCGCCATGGCGAGTATTTGTTGGCTGCGGTAATCGTCCTGGTCCGCCACGCGCCGCAGCAGTTCGAGGTCCGCCTTCGTGTTCCGCCCGAACGTGTCGGACGACTCTCTTTTTATTGGTTGTTCGTTCATGGCAGTTGTTGGTGAAGGACAAGAATCAGCAGCGCGATCACCGCGTTGATCCCTAGCAGGATAGAGAATGTGGTTTTCATGTGGGTTGGTTTTGATGGTGTGATCCCCGCGCCGCCTTCGATATTGTCTGGCCGGTGGCCTTGGGCATTGGTCGCCACCCTTTAGAGCAGCGCGGGGAAAAGTGTTCAGAGAGTGGGGACCAGCCCCGAGAACCGGCGTTTGGCCGCCGCCTCGCTCGCCTTGATGAGTTGCTTGCGGACTGCCGCGAGGTCGAACCGGGGTGATCGTCCGACCAGCAACTCGGCTTTAATCCGTCCTGCGCGGTGCCACTGGCGGATCGTCTCGGCGTGCAGCCGAAGGTCATTGGCAAGCTCGGCGGCGGTAAGGAGTGGGTTCACGCCTCGCCCTCCATGGTTGCGGCCAGGGCCGGGGAGGTGATTTTGAACTCTCCGCTCGCCAACTTGGCCAGGCCGTCACGGATCAAAATCCGCGCCAGATTGGTTCCGGTGGTCCCGGCGTCCTTGGCTTGCTGATCGAGTTCTTTTTTGTCGGCGAAGAGATCGACGGAAACTCTTCCGGTCGGGTTGCTTTTTTGCTTAGGCATGGCGAAAGACTTTCCAATTTTGGAAAGGCAGTAAAGAAAAACTTTCCATTTTTGGAAAGCTTGCTAAATTTAAGGGCTATGGATTCAGAAAACGACAAGCACCAGATTGCAGGGTCAATGCTCCCTAACATCGTTCAAGCCTTTAGAAATAAGGGTTTGTCACAAGTAGAGCTAGCAAGAACGCTAGGGAAAAGTGAGGCCTGGGTTTCCAAACTCTTGGCTGGAAAACAGCAGACGATTGACGACGAAACCTTCCGAAAATTGGAAATTGCGCTCGAAATCGACTTCTTTGGATACACCAAAAATGGAAATATCAGCCCCTTAGCCGCTCAAATCGCCGCGATGGTCGATAACGATCCACTGTTCGCCAAACTGGCGGTTTGCGCCAGAGAGGCCATCACCGGCGCCAGATCGACCTTCACCCCGCGCTACGTCCCGACGGAGGACATGGCCGCGCTGGGCAGCAAAATCGTCGCCATCAGCACCGCCAACCCCGACAAGCCAGGGAAGGTCGCCAAACTCGTTTTGCAGCTCCTCGCCTGACCGCGATAAGGCGATAAGAGGGCGATTTCCAAGCCAATGCCGAAAACTCCTAGAGCCGTATAGAAAATGACTTCATTCGTAATGATTAGGTCGTCGGTTCAATTCCGACCAGCGGCTCCAGAAATCCTTGATTTATCAATACCCGATGCAATCCAATAAAGCCCATTAAATTACGCGATGGGGCGATAAGGGCGACAACATTATGGCAAAACGACCCGACTTTGAACCGCTAGAAAGTGCGCGTGGATGGGTGGTCAATGTCCCCTCCTCGATGACCGCATCCGGCAAGCGGGCGCGGAAATATTTCCCGACTGAGACGGCGGCGAAGAGGTTCGCGGCGAGCGTTCGGGCGAGCCATGCCAGCGGGGTTCGCGGCGCGATGATTTCCGCCTCGCTCGCGCTCCAGGCGGCGGAGGCGCTGCGGATTCTGGAAGGGTCCGGTGTGTCGCTCCCAGAGGCTGCCAGGCTGGCGGTGGCCAAGCTGGGCGGCGCGGAGTCGAGGGAGACGTTCGGGGACCGCTACGCCCGTGCTATGGCCGCGAATGATTGCGTCTGGTCGGAGAAGTATCAAAGCCAGATGGACGATTTGCCGAAGTGGCTGCCGGCGTCGTTCATGCAGCGGGCGTGCGGGGTGATCGACCGGGCGGCCATCGAGGCGGCGTGCCGGGAAATCCGGCCATCGCTCAAGCAGTCGAGCCTGGACATGAAGGCGGCGCGGATTTTGGCCATTGTGAATTTCCGCCCGCGCCACCGGAAAAGCTCAACCATTGCGATCCTGTCGCCGGCGCAGGTCGGGCGTTGCTTGCGGGTCTGCGAGTCACCGGAAGAGCGGCGGGTGGTGGCGGTGCTCTTGTTCGCCGGCATCCGGCCCGACTCGGAAAGCGGCGAAATTTCGCGCCTCGATTGGTCGGTGTTTGGCGAGTCTGAAATCTACGTTTCCGGGGATGTCTCGAAAACTCCGAGCGACCGGCATATTCCCATTGCGCCCCGGTTGCGGCGGTTGATCCGCGGTCATCCGGCCGATGGTCTGGTGATGCCGAGCGGCTGGAAG
>Ga0181346_1000371_pt1 | contig 19342 bp, 33 predicted proteins | sample Su13VDMM15DN_FD_130100 | JGI IMG/M metagenome (GOLD analysis project Ga0181346, IMG submission 130100) | Freshwater viral communities from Lake Michigan, USA - Su13.VD.MM15.D.N | ecosystem: Environmental > Aquatic > Freshwater > Lake | place: USA: Michigan | collected 2013-07-15 | reverse complement strand
CCTTCGGCGAGGAGATCATCAAGTTCGGCAACATCTACTTCGACACAGTCGACGCGGCCAAGCGCGCCGGCGCCGTAGCTCTCAGGCATACGGCGAAGACGCGCAAATGAGGCTCCTTGTCTGCGGTGGCCGCGACTATGACAACCGGGAGAAGCTGTTCGAGATCCTCGACATATGGCTGGACTGCTACCCGAAGCTCGTCATCATACAGGGCGCGGCGCGCGGCGCCGACAGTCTCGCCGGTGAATGGGCCAAGTCCCGCGGCGTGCCGCAGGAGGTCTTCCCGGCGCTGTGGGACGTCTATGGCAAGTCCGCCGGCTTCCGCCGCAACGAGCAGATGCTCAACGAGGGCAAACCGAACCGTGTTTTGGCCTTCGCCGGCGGGAAAGGCACCCAGATGATGGTCGAGCTCGCGCGCAAGGCCGGCGTGCCCGTTTTCCTGTACCGTTGACAGACGTGCCAGCCTCGGCTATATCACAGATCGAGGACGGGGCGAAAACGGCTCATACCAGTCTCCGAGCTGGTCGGAGATGAGTGCAGCAAGTACCCCCGTTCCTGAAATTCGAATACTCCGAGCTCCCAGGCTTGCGCCCACTGATCGGTACTCCGCGCTAAAGAACCGCGAAAAGGCTGATTAAGGATCCATGCCCTGGGGGCTCAGAGCATTCGAATAACCACATGAAAGCACGAGCATGATCCCAGAAAATCAGTGGCCATCGGCCCACAAACAGGCCCGCGAGCGCCGGCAAACGGCCCGGGACCTCCACTTCGAAGGTTTCATCACCGAGGCAGAGCTCGACGCGGCGGAAGCCAGCTGCGCCTTCACCCTGGGGCGCCCCGACGAGCTCGAGCCCCCATTCTGATCAGAAAATGCGGCGAATATCGCTCATAATCTCCGCAAAACGGTCTTTTTGCGGCACTTGACACGCAAAAGCCTCTCTGGCATACAGCTCTTCTGGCATGGAGGCAGTACCTCGGAGCCCTGGTGATGGCCCTCATTCCTAAGAGTGGGCAAGTGGCGAGCGGGGACTTTTTGCCCTAGTAGCCCATAGGGGCCGGTAGCTCAAGCAGAGCACGATGCACTGGCAGAAAGATGTGGGACGTCCCCACCCGGCCCCAGATCACCCGATCGTCTGTAGGCTGATCAAAATCCAAAATAGTGCGGAAAAATAAAAATACCTGTTGACCAGGTGGCATGATCTGTGCAATACAGCTCCCAGTTCAAGATACCAATCCAGCAAGGAGGCAACACCATGACCGAATACACATCCAAGCCGATCGCCGAGCTCACCACTGCCGAGAAGCTCGAGATCCTGGCGGCGCACGTCCGCAAGCTGCCGCATACCAACCAGCCGCTCCATCCGAAGGCCGGCGCCAACGAATTCAACATGGCCTGGTTCGCGACCGTCGAAGAGAGCAGCGAAGGCAACATCTGCGGCTCGGTCTGCTGCATCGGCGGCGAGACTGTCCGCATCTTCGAGCCTGAAACCTTTGTCGAATGCGCCCTCGTGGAAGGCCGCTTCTCGGACAATGCGCAGCGCATCCTCGGCATCACCTACTCCGAAGCCCACAGCCTCTTCTCTGGGTACTTCTCCCAGGACCAGATGGAAGACATCACGCCGGCGCAAGCCGCCGACGCCATTCTCGAGCTCGCCGGCAAGTACAAGGTCGGCGTGACGATCGAGGCGGCGCAGGTCTCCGAGGAGCTCAACAAGTGAAGCGCCGCAAGTGGGATGCGCTCATCCTCGACACGCTCGAGCAGCACCAGGACTGGCAGGGTGAACCTGTCGACGTCCAGGAGCTGATCGACGCGGTGATCGACAACACGACCCTGGCGCCGCAGCGGCCCACCGTCCTCAAGCACATCTACCGCCTCGTTGGCGAGGGCAAGCTCAACAAGAGCTTCACCATCTCGCTGCCGGGCCCGGTCGACGGCTATGCTGAGACGCTGCCGGCGGACAGCCTCATGTGTGGGATCTTCAGACCCTGATGCCGAGCCAACCCAAAAGACCGAGCGGTGGCTACGGGCCGGATCTTCTCAACCTGGTCCTGCTGTGGATCTTGATCTTCACGATCGCGGCCAGTGTGATTATCGTGCTTGCGTCCCTGGTCTCCGCTCCATCATCGGAACGGGAATTGCAAGAGCCTGCCCCATGTATCAAAACCGGAGGAGGTATCTGACATGACCCATCAACTGCTCTTCAAGCACGGCGCGCTCAGCGCGCACCAGGTCGACAGTGTCCGCACCTTCTTGCGGCAAGGCTATCAATACGGCCTGTTCATGTCTGACCTGCCGCCCTACGAATGGCGCGACAAGAACTTCGAGCTGTTCCAGTCGACCGGCGAGGACTGCATGGGCAACGAGTATCTCAAGATGACCCAGATGTGGGGATGCTCGGATGCGCCGAACGGGCAGTTGTTCTTTCTGAAATCCAAAGCGGATTTTGAAGCGGTCCTGCGCGACTATTCGCATCTGGTCATTGACGCTCAGCCGTTCCAGACAGTCATTGAGCCTGTCAAGGAAGATCTGCGCGACAGGATCGTGAAGGCCCCAATCCACCCCGTTATCGCGGCCTTTCTCGGCCAGTTGATCGGCGTCGCCCTTGGCATTGGCATTGCCGTGCTCGGATACTGGATCTGGAAGGCGTTTCACCATGTCTTCCTAAGCGGCTGGCTCGCGTAAAATAACTGTTGACAGTGGCTCGCCAGTTGCATAGACCGGGCTGAGCAAAACAAGGAGACCACACATGGCAATATACCTATACGCCGGAAGCCTCATCGGCCTCAATGGCGGCAACCCGTTCACTGTTGAGAGCGCGGACGACAAGCTCGAGAAGGTCTCGCCGGCAAACCGGCTCGAAGGCGCCATCCTGGTGCACGTTGCGGTCGTTCCACCGTCCACGGACAATGGACACTCGCTCGGCATCCACCGCCGCATGCGCGCCTGGCTCAACCAGAACTTCGAAAACCTGATCGACGACACGGTCTTCTGGGTGGCGAAGAGCGAGCTGACCTTCCTTGCCAACCGCGCCGCGGATGACAAGGACGACCTGCACGGCTCCCAGTATGACCATGTCCCCAACCCAGATGGCAGCGAGTGGACGATGGTTCAACAGGTGAAGGACCCGTTGACACCCGAAGCGCTCTTCGGCGCACGCGGCGAGCCGATTAAGGGCTCTATTCGCATCACGCCGCAGAACGGCGAAGCCATTTCCATGGACGAGAACCGTTTCGTCGTCTTCGACCTTGCGAATTCGATCAACGGCGACCCGCCGGGCCTCAGCTTCATCCTGCTCGACCGCGAGATGGTCAAGCCGAAGAAGGGCGACCGCGGCCTGTTCAAGTTTCCCGACTGGACAAAGCTGTCGGAGGAGATGATCAAGAAGGAGAACGCCGACATCGTCACGCCGTACATCTTCGGCCTGATCGTCAAAAATCCCCGTGGAAACGGGTTCCTCGCTACGATCCCGACAGAAAAACTGATGGTCCCCGGCTCTGGCAACATCATCGGCTGCTACAACACGCTCTTCCAGGCTCTCTGCGGCTCGGTCGCATTCCATGTGTTGACGCGGCTCGATTATCCGGGTAAGGACAAAAGCGATCAGTCGATGATCGACTTCAATTTCTCAGATGAGTTCATTCTGAACGCCTTTGGTACATAACCTCGGACATCGGCCCTCAAACTACTAGGAAACGTAACATGCAACGCAACACCGCATCAGTGTCGATCCGCTACAAGACCGGCGACTTCGAATGGACCGATTTCTATATGTCGACCGCGGACGATCGTCCGCAGCACGAAGTGAACATACTCGTGCACCGCGCGATGCTCGCCAACATGCTGAAGGTCCACAAGAACCGCGGCGACGCGAACGTCAAGCCGATCACGCTGGCCAAGAAGTATGGCCTGGTGTACGCCTTCGACAAGCTGCCGGAGGACGACCTCGTCGACCCCGCCGGCGATGACGCGGACATGGTCTGATGCCTCCCCGGCGCAACCACTACAAAGGCTATGTGGTCTGCGATCACAACATCCCGCAGCGCGGGAAGATGATGTCGTGGAACACACCCTTCTTCCAGCAGCGCATCCTGGAGGACGAGCCGTTCGTGCCGACGAAGGTCAAAGACCTGAAATCAGCCTATGAAGAGATCACGATGAAAAGCGTGACGCTCGAGTGGAAGAGGGGCCTAATTCTCGACCGCAGCCCTTACCATGACAAGGAGATCGACTTCTGGGTCCCAGCTGGGGAGAGCGTGGCATGGGCTGTTGACAAACTGCTCAGTTCGTATACGGAGCAAGCTCGCAAGGAACGTGCACAGTGAAACAGATCACCCGCGCCCGCGTCCAGCTGCCGAAGATCGTCGATGCGTATGTCGAGCCGCTGACACCCCAGGCTGAGCTGACAGCCATCAAGGCCAAGCGCGGCGACCCTATCCCGGGCCGCGCGTGGAAAGGCCTGATCAACTTTCACTCGACCGATCTCTATCTCGTGGTCGAGATCGAGCCGGCTACCAAGAAGAAAACCAAAGAGGAAGTGCGCCGCTTTCGCAAGCGCCGCGTGCATGCCTTCGCGCGGTCACACCGGAAGAACCGCCGGCATTTCATCATCATGCAAGGAAAGAAGTTCTGGCTCGACTGGGGCTACTTCACCTTCCTGCGCGCGATGGCCCGACAAGACACAAAGCTGCTGACCTATGATCAAGCTTCTTAGATGGCTGCGGTGTCACGTTATTTGCATCCATCGCGTCCCGACGCGCGATGAGATGGAAACTCCGTATGACTACAACTGCAAAGACTGTCACAGAGAACTGTGGGGTTGGGGATCTTGATCGAGCTGCTCGAATGGTCCGCGTTCGGAGCATCCCTCCTGTCGGCCTGGCTTTACGGATCCAGGCCGGTGTGGGGCGCGGTCGTCGGGATCATCTGCTGTGGCCTCTTCTTTGCATTTGGTCTCGCATCGGGAATTTACGCCGCGGTCGTTGCCAACATCATCTTCCTCGTCGTCCACCTCCGCAACATAAGGAAAATCAACATGACTGACCCAGCACACAACGCCGAGAAGATCCGCCGGATCCTGGGCAACTACTCCAGCAAGTTCGGCGGCGTCCGCACGCTCGCTGACACGCGCGCCGCGCTCGCTCCGATGAAGGGCCTCAATGCCCTGCGCGACATCTGCCATGAGGACGCGGTCACTGCCGGCTGGTGGAAGAACATCAAGACCGGCGAGGATCTCCCGTTTCATGCGGGCCAGAAGTTCAACCTGGTGCACTCCGAACTTTCGGAGGCGCTCGAGGCCGATCGCAAGAAGCTGCGTGACGACAAGCTCCCGCATCGGCCCGGCGTCGAGGTCGAGCTTGGTGATGCGCTGATCCGCCTCTTCGACACCGCCGGCAAGCTTGGCTACGATATGGAGGAGGACTTCCACAGCCTCGCCACGCACCCGCTCGAGTTCTTCACCGGCGCCGATTTCCACGATCAGCTCGCAGCCATCCATGCGGACATCAACGTCGCCTGGGCCTCGTACACGCTGAACGCCGGCAAGTCGCCGGACACGCGCTTCGCCATGCAGACGGCGATCGCGCGCATCCTGAACCTCGGCGAGTTCCTCGACATCGACATCCCCGGCGCGACCGCCGAGAAGTACGCCTTCAACCGCGTGCGCCCGGACCACAAGATCGAGAACCGTCTCGGCATCAATGGGAAGGATTACTGATGGGCGAGCCTTCGAAGAACTACGTCCTCATCCATCAGGCGACGCTGCCCGGCGAGCGTCAGCTGTCCTATGAGATCGAGATGCCCGGCGACGAGCTCGCCTTCTGCAACATTTATGAACCCCGCGTCTGGGATGGCCGCGAGAAGTTCGACGTCTGCTTCAAGGCGGGCTTCGTCGACCCCAACCAGGTGCCGGCGCCGTTCGACATCATCCGCCCCTCACGCAGCGGCTGGTATAGTTGCAGCTCGAAGTTCCGGCCCGAGATCATCGTCGAGGACGATGCCATGGAGGAATTCATGGCCCGATACAATCAGAAGCACGCGCTGAACAAGGGCGATGCCTGGGTCTTCGAACCGTTCAACGTCAAGATCGGCGTGTCGGTTTACTCGTACCGTTTCGGCGACAACGCGGGCAACGGCTTCGGCCTGCGCTACCTCAAGGTCGGTCTCCTTTCGAACACCGAGATCTATCGGTAATGGTCGCCGGAGTTCGCCTGATGATGTTCGAGATCCTTGGCCGGCTCGCGTGCCGGGCGAGAGGTGTTGACGCCGATCAGGTGAGCTCTATAACCGGGCAATCGGCATGGGAGTTCATGGCCGAGCACGAGATCAACACGCTTCGCGCCGAGCGCCGGGCCACACAAGAACTGGAGAAGACCGCATGACCATTACAGCAAAAGTTATCGCCGACAGCATTCACATGCACGGCGGTCCCCGCCTCACCACTCTGCAGCTGCGCTACCCGCGCTTCATCCATGCCGAGTTCATGACGCACCGCGTCTTCAGCCGCAACGCATCGTCGAGCCGCGCCATCCCCGTCGCGCGCCTCATCGCCGACATCCGCGAAGACCCCGCCATGCCGATGCACTGGGGCAAGAACCAGCCCGGCATGCAGGCGGACGAAGAACACAACGCGCCGATCGCCGCTCCCTGGAGCGGCGGCACGATGACCCGCCAAGGAGCCTGGCTCAATGCTATGGACGGCGCCATCAAGATGGCCACTCTCTTCGACGAGGCCGGCTATCACAAGCAGATCGTCAACCGGCTGCTCGAGCCCTACTCGCACATCAACGTCATCGTCTCGTCGACGAAGTGGGAGAACTTCTTTGCGCTCCGCGCGCACCCGGACGCGCAGCCCGAGATCCGCCTGCTCGCCGAGGCGATGCTCGCGGCGATGCGCGCCAGCGAACCGAACGGCCTGCACGCCGGCGACTGGCACCTGCCTTACGTCACAGACGCAGACTGGGACGACATCGAAATTCAGTATGGCCCGCGAGCGGCCACGGAAGTGGCCAAGAAAGTATCCGCGGCGCGCTGCGCCCGCGTCAGCTACTTGACTTTCGAAGGAAAGAAACCGGCCATCGAAGCGGACATCAAGCTGTTCGAGAAGCTCGCCGGCGGCGTCCCGCTCCATGCCTCACCGCTGGAACACCAGGCCACCCCGCGCCGCCCTCACAGTGGCTGGGCCTACCCGTGTGGCAATTTCGACGGCTGGGCGCAATTCCGCAAGGAATTCGACACCGAAGACGCGCGTTTCGACATCTGATGGAGAACGCGGACACGGTGTACTCGGTACGCATGATGCTCGGCGGTCTCATGATCTACTTCTCCTGCTCCATCCTCTTTGGGATGATCGTCGGCAAGTGGATCGAGACCAGGAACCCCATGAAAGACACGGAAGGCAATCCCGACTATGAAGATCGAACAGATCGCTGAGCGATCGGCCCGGTTCGAAAAGAACCAGCGGGTCACCTGGAACAAAGGCCTCGCTGGGGGCCAGGTCACCGATGTCCTCCCCACCGGCCTTCTCGTCGTGGAAGGCAAGGAGGGTGGGCAGAAGGTGTCCCGGCTCTATGAGAAAGACGGCGTCCTCTGTGGCCGCTACCTGACCAACCAAGACCTCACGCTCGACGCCGCCGGCGCCGCGCCGGAGGACGATGACCTGATGGATATGCTATGACACCCCACCCAATAAGCGACCACGCCCTCCTGCGCTACATGGAGCGCGTGCAAGGTATCGACGTTGAGCAGCTCAAGGATAGCCTCCTGAATAAATACCCGGCGCTGCGCGCCGCGCTAAATTCAGGTGCGACATCTTTTACCGTTGACGACATCTCGTTTGTGATGAAAGGTGGGGCTGTGACTTCGGTCATATGCGGATCGACCCGCCACTCGCGCAGCACGCACCTGCAGAGGGAGATCGACGAGCAACACAGCCGTGACAAGTCGGCACGGAAGATGCAATACCGACGCAACCAAGACTGAAGGAGACCCATCCATGGACACCAGTAGCAACCCCATTGCAGACTTTCTGAGCACAGCCGGCTCGCCGCTTTTCTACCCGGTGCGTCAGCGCCGCGGCAATCCGAACAGCAAGAAGGGCCAGCCCGATCGCCGCATCATCGCCTCGAAAGTGGTCGAGCGCGAAGGCCGCAAGTACATCCGCACGCTCCACGCCACCAAAGGCTGGCGCGAGAACAGGCTGTTCTTCTAATGGCCGAGATCATGCTCATCCCAACCGACCGCGCCGCCAGCGCCTACGAGATCCTCGTGCGCGAAGGCAACATCGAACATTACAATCCTGTAACTTCTCGGGGCATCTTCGCCGGCGGGCAGAAGTTCCAGATCTTTGGACGTGCCAACGAGGAAGGCGCCATCCACCGGCTGCGCGGCTATGCCTTCACGACCTACCGGAAGATTGCTTGCACGGGCCTCGGCCCGGGTGTACAAGAGCATATTGACCAGATGGTTGCCCGCTACAGAAAGATCGCCTGATGTCTTCGAAGTCGCAGCTTCTGACGGCCCTGCCGGCGCCTTCGGGCCCCCAGTTCCTGGAGGTCCAGCGGGTCCAGGTCCATTTTGATGGCACCCCTGATGGCAAGAAGACGGTCTTCCTGAACGTCGACACCATCCTCGGTTTTGAGGCTTCCCTTACGGAAGGCCGGGTCTTGATCCGGACGGACAGCGAACTTTTAACAGTGATCTCCACTGTTCAAAGTTTGAAGGAAGCCCTCAACTTCCTGCGCCAGACCCCGCACCGGGCCAGCGTCATCCTGCGCGAGACGTGGGCCGGGCAGCGCCGCGAGCCGAGCCTGGATGATCTCGACGAGATCATTCCGGACGAAGAGGCCACGAGGGTCTAATGCTCGTCGAGCCGCAGGGATATGTTCCGGGAGATTTCTGCGGTCCTACAGCGATCGCGGCGATCACCCATGCTCCCATGAATGTCGTGATGGAGGCGTGCGGCGACGCCTTCATCATGACGGAGAGCACGCGCCGGCCCCAGAAGATCCGGGGCATGACGATGGAACAGATCGTCGTGACGGTCGAGCTGCTCACCGATGTTGACCAGAGCCACAACCGCTGGATGTATTTTGACGATGAGGACATGAAGCCCCGCGTCGTCCGGGACTACCTGGAGAAAGAACGCACCAAGCGGATGTACGAGCGCAAGCTCCTGATCTGCGGCGGCTACCGGGAAAACTACCATGTCGCCGCGGTTTACCGGGACCAGGCAGTTGACACATTCAGCAGAGGGCGTATTGTGCCCGTCGAACACCTGACCATGCGGCGCTGCCTGCTCGGCGCGTACATTTCCTTTCCACCCGACCTGATGGTCACACAAGAGGCCCTCGAAAAATATGGCAGATCCGAACATTCAGCTTGCCCTAATGCAAGACGGAGGGCTGCGAGTAGCTTTAGGTAGCTGGGTCAAGCCCGGCCTCCAGTCGCAGCTCGTGATCCAGGGCGCTCGCAACATGACCGAACAGGACATGCGGCGCGCCATAGTGGTGGTCACGATGTCCCTCTGCACCTACCAGGGCAAGCTCTACGGCGACGATCATGACATGGACGACTGCATCAAGGTGGCGCTCAGCTCGCTCGCCGAAATGCTCGTCGATCAGAAAGCCGCCGTCTGGCGCAACCCGCAGTTCTTTACCCAACGGAAAGCTGGCGGCGGCGACGGCATCGTCACCAGCAAGATCCCCAACCCAGCGAGGCCAATGTGGACATGACGCAAGATTACCAACCTGTAACAGACATCACGCACGAAGAGTTCCTGGCCCAACTCGAGGAGCATGACCGCCAGATCCGGCGGCAGGTTCTGTTCAAGCAGATGCGCAAGATCAGCATGCTGCCGACCTACCAGACCGTGCGGTATCGCTGCCTCCAGCGCGTCGGCCTGCGGCCCATGATGCTCTGGCTCCTTGTCCATGGCCAGCCGATGGCCGAAGCGCCCCGGCGCGCCGGCAGGGCTGAACTTGCATTTTAACCGCACGCGCGATAGTCTTCGCGCATGTTCGAACATGATCCAGAATTCGTAACTGAAGATGTAATCGAGAAGCTCGTCAACGCGCTGCTCGATCGCCCTGTCATGGCCGACGCCTGCAAGACCGCGGGCATCTCGATCCTGGCAGTCCGCCGGCGTATGCGCGAGGACGGTGAAGTCCGCGCCCTGCTCGAAGAAGCCGAGGCCGCGGGCAACGACATCCTGGAGGCTCGCCTCTACCAGCGCGCCATGGGCGAGGACACGCAGGTCGTCATGTTCAATGGCAAACCCGTCCGCCGGATCGACGATCAGGGCAACTCGGTCGAGCTGAAAGAGTTCAAGCAATCCGACCGGGCCTTGCTTGAAATGGTGAAAGGTCGTATGCGTGACAAATACGGCGACAAGTCCGAGGTCACCCACAAGGGTGGCACGGGCGTCCTGATGATCCCTTCGCTTGACGGGCAGCAGGCGTTTGAGGACATGCTCGCCAAAACCCGGCAGGAAGCGCTGAAAGAAGATGAAGACTTCGACAACGACACCGATCTGGATGCCGCAGCCGGGTAGCCAGACCCTCTTTCTGGCAAGCGACGATATTTTCGAAGTTCTCCTTGAAGGCAACCGGGGCGGTGGCAAGACCGACGCCCTGATCATGGCTTTCTGCAAACACGTCGGCATGGGCTTCGGGGCGCACTGGCAGGGGATTATCTTCCGCCAGACCTATAAGCAGCTGAAGGACGTCGTCAAGAAATCGAAGAAGTGGATCCCGCGGATGTTCCCGGGTGCCAAGTTCAACGAGACCGACAACGTCTGGAAGTTCCCCGAGGGCGAAGAACTCCGCTTCGCACACATGCGCGTCCCCTCGGACTATGAGAACTACCACGGTCACGAGTACCCCTTCATTGGCTGGGAAGAGTTGACCACCTGGCCCAACTCCGACTGCTACACCCGCATGATGTCGTGCTGCCGATCGAGCGGCCCGCTGTCCATGCCCCGCATCATCCGGGCGACGACCAACCCATACGGGTCCGGCTTCGTCTGGGTGAAACAGCGCTTCAAGCTGCCGAAGATGCGCTTCAAGGTCTTCCGCGAGGAGGAGGTCGACGAGGAAACGGGCCGCGTGCGCCTGTCGAAACCGCGCCTCGCCATCCAGAGCCGGCTGTCCGAGAACAAGATCTTCCTGGCCTCGAACCCGGATTACATGCAGACGCTGCGTACCGCCGCGCGCAACCAGCAGGAGCTGAAGGCCTGGATCTTCGGGTCCTGGGACATCGTCGCCGGCGGTATGTTCGCCGACCTGTGGCAGGAGAAGGTGCACGTCATCCCTCCGTTCCAGATCCCGAGCAGCTGGCGCATCGACCGCGCGATGGACTGGGGGTCGAGCAAGCCCTTCTCCGTCGGCTGGTACGCCGAAAGCGACGGCTCGCCGGTACGCTGCCCGGTGACCGGCCAGCTGCGCGGCACTGTCCGCGGCGACGTCTTCCGCATTGCCGAATGGTACGGCACGACCGGCAAGCCCAACGAGGGCATCGGCCTGACTGGCACAGAGATCGGCGAGGGTATCCGCGAGCGAGAGCTGGAGATGCCCTTCCAAGGCAATGTCCACCGGCGCATCCGGCCCGGGCCGGCTGACCACAACATCTTCGGCGAGGGCGGCAAGTCTGAGCAGGCCAAGTCTGACACCATCCACAGCAAGATGATGAAGTGCGGCATCCGCTTCGAGAAAGCCCTCAAGGGCCCCGGCTCGCGCAAGGCGGGCTGGCAGGTGTGCCGGGATTACTTCGGAAGCGCCCTGCCTGTGGAGAACGGCGACCGCGAGGAGCCCGGGCTTTACATATTCGAGAACTGCAGGCATTTTATCAACCTGGTCCCCACGTTGACCCGGTCTGATGAAGATCCCGACGACATCGACAGCGATGTTGAGGACCACATCGCCGACGAATTGAGATACCGCCTCCGCCGCATCAAGCGGGGCATGGCTAAGAATGGATTTTGAGAATGGCCGGCAAGACTGACCCGAGTAAAGATCCCAGCACAGTCTCGTCCGCCTATGCCGTGATGAGCCCGCGCTGGTATATCGTCGAGCAGCTGCTTGGCGGAACCGAGACAATGCGCGCCGCCGGCGAGCAGCTCCTGCCGCGCCACCCGCGCGAGCGCAGCGAGGCCTATCACGAGCGCCTCAGCCGCGCCGTCCTGTACAACCTGTTCGAGCTGACTGTCGACCTTCTGGCCGGCAAGCCGTTCACCGAAGAGATCGCATGGGAAGACGGCATGCCCGCCTCCATGGAAGAATACGCTGAGGACATTGACCTTCAGGGCAACAACCTGACCCGCTTCGGGTATGAGGTCTTCCGCACAGCTCTCGCCAAATCGCTGACCCACGTCCTCGCCGATGCGCCTGCTGCCAGCGACGAAGTCGTAACCTTGGCCGACGAACGCGACCTGGGCATCCGCCCGTACCTCGTGCACATCGAGCCCGAGAACCTGATCTTCGCCGAAGCCAAGCGGATCAAGAGCGAGGAAGTGCTCACGCACGTCCGCTTCCGCCAGACCATCACGAGCCGCGACGGCTTCGCTGAAATCCACGAAGAGTTCATCCGCGTGCTCGACCTGATGGTCATGCCGGCGGAGCGCGAAACCGACCCGGAAGAATACGTCGTCCGGTCTGCCTGGTGGTATAAGCCGACCTCGGGCCGCGACAAGAACAAATGGGTCGAGGATCTCGACCGCCGCGCCGTTCTCCAGGCCGACCGCATCCCGCTTGCCACGTTCTACACGAACCGCACGGGCTTCATGATGGGCAAGCCTCCGCTGATCGACCTCGCGTACATGAACGTCGAGCACTGGCAGAGCTACGCCGACCAGACCAACATCCTGACTGTGACCCGCTTCCCGCTGCTCGCCTCCTCCGGCGTCAGCGAATATGACAGCGAAGCCACGGTGATCAGCCCTCGCGAGATGCTGATCGCGGAAGATCCAGCAGCTCGGTTCTATTACGTCGAGCACTCCGGCGCCGCGATCGCGGCGGGCGAGAAGAGCATCAAGGATCTCGAAGCCCGGATGGCGTCTTACGGCAGCTCGCTCCTTCAGAAGCGCCCCGATCGCGAAACCGCGTCGGCCCGCGCCGCCAGCGAGGAGAGCGTCACGTCTCCCCTGCAGCGCATGGTCACCTCGTTCTCCGCGTTCCTGCGCACGGTCCTCGGCTATATGCACGACCTTGATGGCGGCGACCGCAAGGACATCCCGAAGATCAAGGTCCGCGACGACTTCACCAACCAGGATGTTGACGCCGTCGAACTGCAGACCCTGCAGGTTGCGGTCAGCGAAGGCATGATCAGCCGCCAGGGCTTCCTGACCGAACTGATCCGCAAGAAGGTGCTCAGCCCCGAGTTCGACGTGACCGCGGACATGGCCTTCCTCAAGGCGGAGCTCGAGGTTCGCGCCTTGATCGCCGCGGCGGACAAGGGTATGTCTGGTCTCCAAGACCCGGTCGACCCGAATGCGGTGAAGGAGCCAGTGAATGAAAATCCCGACGATGAAGATCCCGAAGAGGACGACGCCGCGTAAGCGGGAGGATCACGAGGGCCCGAGCAGGGACGGCCCGATAGAAGCAATCGAAGAGCGGCCCGCCTTGAAAAAGAGGCTGGGCCGCGAATTCGTCTTCGGCCATATGTCCCTCAACGTAGAAGTCACAGAGAAAGAATGACCATGGATATTGATCAGCGCCTCGCGAAGTTCGATCACTTCGTCTGCCACTGCACCGCGACCCCGCCGAGCGTCGACGTCGACGACAAATGGCTCGACCACCTGCACGGTGACATCAACAAATGGAGAGAGCGCACCGGCTATCACGTCCTCATCGGGCGCGACGGCACGGTCTACAAGCGCGACTATGGCCACCTGATGCGTGACTACAGCCGCCCCGGCGCGCACGTCGGCAACGTCGGCCCTGGCTGGAACACCCGAAGCTTCGGCATCGTCCTCGCCGGCGGCGTCGACGAGAAGAACAAGCCAGTCAGCAACTTCACCGATGCGCAGTGGGCCGCGCTCGAGGCTGAATGCATCGCGTTCATGCAGGCGCACCCAACGCCGGAGAAAGTCCGGGCCGTTGGCCACCGCGACCTTCTGCGCGAAAACAAAGGTCCGCCGAAAGCCTGCCCGTGCTTCGACTTCATTGGCTGGTGGAAGGAGCAGGACATCGTTGGCAAGGCGCTCGACGATCAGGAAGATCTGAACCGTCCGCCGAACGCGATGGATCAGCCGATGGAGTACACCGTCAAGGCAGGCGACAGCCTCTGGAAGATTGCCCGCCGCTTCCGCACGACCGCCGACGTTCTCCGCCGGCTCAACCCCAATGTACCGAACTTGATTTACCCGGGGCAGGTCATTAAGCTCCCCTAAATGGGACGGCTTAACTTTCCTCTGTGTGTCCTATCGGCGTCCGCCCTGGTCTTGGTCCTGGCCAGTGCGGGCGCCACCCCCTCCGAAGAACCGAAAGACCGGATCCTCAAAGGCGTATTCTGCTTTGAGGTAGGCTTCTGCGCTGAAGTCTCATCGCACGAACCCTCGACAGCTGATGATTGCCGGCTCCTCGAGAAGCAATTTGCCCGGGAGATGCAGGCGCTTGAGCCCGTTTACGGCGACGTCCTGATCGGGTTCTCCTCCTGCTTCACCACGGCGATCAATGCGCCGAACCAGCGTAAAGCTTGACTTAAACCTCATGGTTAACGTATAGGTCGAGAACCGGAAGGCGTGAGGCTGACCGGCGCTGAGACGCGACGTCTTAAAAATATCCAGACAGGGTGATCCTATGGAACCGTACATCTTCAATCTTGACGCACCGATCGAGAACCTCTCGGGCGTTCCCTCCGACCTCCAACAATTCTTCACCAAGACGAACGAAGGCTTCGTCGTGGCTGAAGCTCTCAAGCCCGTCGCCACCCGCATGAACGGTCTGGCCTCGAACCTGAACGAGACGCGCGCCGCGCGCACCAAAGCCGGCCAGGATGCAGGCAAGGCCCGCGCTGAAGCGAAAGCTCTCGCCGCGATCTTCGAAAATGCTGATGGCCTGCCGGACGTGACCCCGGAAGCAATCGCCCAGTATGTCGCCGACCTCCGCACGAAAGCGGCATCTGGTGGCAAGGGCGCAGCTGCTGCCAAGGAAGAAATCGAGCGCGTCCGCAGCGAGATGGCGAAAGCCCATGCCAAGGATCTCGAAACTCTCAAGGCAACGAACGAAGGCCTCAACGGTCAGATCGTCTCGCTCGTGCGCGACGCTCAGATCTCCGACGCTCTCGCCTCGCACAAGATCGTCGGCTCGGGCGAAGTGCTGAAGAGCTACCTGAACCAGCGCGTCAAAGTCATGACCGGCGAAGATGGCAAGCCATACGCCGCTGTCGTGGACGACAAGGATCAGATCCGCTACAACGGCGCTGGCAACCCGATGAAAGTCACCGAGTATGTGGCCAGCCTGAAAGAGAGCGACGACTTCCGTCCGTTCTTCGCGGCTGAAAAGAAACCGGGCACCGGAACTACGCCGAACCAGCAGAAGCCTGGTGTTCAGCAGAAGACGGATGGCGAAGAGCGCACACCGCTCTCCAAAATTTCGTCCGGCCTCGCTTCACTCCGCAGCAGGTAATTTCCGAGCTGCGTTAACCATGACTTGACTTGGTTAACCAGTTTTGGGTATTAGTAGGGCATGCGCTTAGGCGCGTGCCCTTTTGCGTTAGGCAACTGGAGCTCACTTTTCGAAACCTAAGAGGAATAATATGGCTTCGGTTACCCTTGCAGAAAGCGCCAAACTGGCCCTGAACGATCTCGTCGCAGGCGTGATCGAACAGATCGTGACTGTGAACTCGATGTTCCAGGTTCTCCCCTTCGACGGCATTGACGGCAACGCTCTCGCGTACAACCGTGAAAACGCCCTCGGCGGTGTGATCTCGGCTGACGTCGGCACGGACCTCGCAACTGCCCAAGGCGGCGCTGCAAAATCTGCGGCCACCTTCACGCAGGTCACCACGACCCTGAAGAAAATCATCGGCGACGCCGAAGTTGACAACCTGATCCAAGCCACCCGCTCCGGCGACGGCAACGACCAGGAAGCAACCCAGGTCGCGTCGAAGGCCAAATCGGTCGGTCGTGAATACCAGCGCCAGTTCATTCTGGGCAACACGGGCGTCACCTCGACCGAGTTCAACGGCCTCGACGTTCTGACCGCCGCTGGTCAGACCATCACCGCTCCGACGACCTCGACGGTTGTGCCGTACAGCTTCTCGCTGCTCGACCAGCTGATCTCCAAGGTCATCGACAAGGACGGCGAAGTCGACTACTTCGCAGTGAACGATCGCGAGATCCGTGCTCACATGCGTCTGCTCCGCCTGCTCGGCGGCGCGTCGATCTCCGACGTTGTTGCCCTGCCTTCGGGTGACACGGTTCCCGCCTACCGCGGCGTGCCGATCTTCCGCAACGACTACATCCCGACCAACCAGGATGTGGCCTCCGCGGTCTCCGGCGCCGGCAACGGTGAGAACCTCCAGTCGATCGTCTTCGCTGGTACGCTCGACGACGGCTCGCGCACCCACGGCATCGCCGGCATCACTGCCTCGAACGCCTCGGGCATCCAGGTTGTCCCGGTCGGCGAAAGCGAGACCAAGGACGAGACCATCACCCGCGTTCGCTGGTACTGCGGTCTGGCCAACTTCTCTGAACTCGGCCTCGCGAAAGCGAACGCCATCTTCGGATCCGCAACGGACGCCTAATCGGCTCCGCAAGGATTAGACCAGGGCCGGGCGGAAACGCTCGGCCCTTTTCACATCTGGGGTTGACACCATCAGCCAACTGAGCTTATTACAGAGTTCCCAGAGGAAAAACCCAAGGAGCCCTCATGTCCCAGATTGTTGTCAAATACCGCCTGCTCAACCCGAAGAGCCGCCCGAACCCATTCACCATCAACCACAATGTCGTCTTCAAGGATGGCATCTGTACCTTGGTCATCGAGCATGATAACGTGGCTGTCGTGGATAAAACCATGAGCAACTACGGCGCCGAGCGCGTGAAGGATGAAGTCGATGGCGAGAGTGAGGATGAAGCAGACGGGTCGGACGGCGTCGGGGAAACCGACGCGAGTGGCGATCTTGGAGACGGGGGCGAACAGCCGCCGGTCGCCTACGTCGACAGGTTCGACAATGATGAAGGTGACAAAGGGGACGCGGGGAGCGAAGCCCCGGGGAATGACGGACAGAGCGCCGAAGTACCCGTTGTGACGGCTGAGCCGGAAGCGGCTCCTGCACCTACGCCGCGGAAGACGCGCACCAAGAAATCCAGCGAAGACGATCTGGTCTAACCGGCTTCGATCTCGTTATGGTGTCAGGCCGGGGCTCGCGCTCCGGCCTGTTCGCATCTGGCCCTTGATCTTTATGGTCGCGCATCGTAATGTCGGCTGAAACCCCCGACTGAGGAAGTTCGAAAACCATGGCTAAGTCTCTCCACCTCTGCTTCGTCTCCAGCGACAATGCTCCGCTGATTGAAGGCGTGAAAGCTGTCCTCATCAACTCCGACGACGCCGGCGCCGTGCGCGCCTCGCGCGCCCTCACCTTCTCCGCCGCAGGCACCGCCGCCGACACGATCACGATCGGCTCGCGCGTCTATACCCTCCGCGCTGTCCCGACTGTCGCCGACGATGTTGACATTGGGGCTGACGCTGCCGGCTCTGCTGCCAACCTCGCCGCCGCGATCAACGCCGGCGCCGGCGCTGGCACTGCTTATGGCACGGGCACGACTGCCCACCCGGATGTGACTGCCGCCGCTGTCGGCGCCGTTGTCACTGTCACGGCCAGAGCCTTCGGCCCGTCGGGCAACTCGATCGCAATCGCTGAGAACGGCACGAGCGCATCGTGGGCAAGCGCCGCGACGCTGCTCGCCGGTGGCACGGTCGCCGCTGTCCAGGCTGAAGCTGTTGCTGCCATCAACCGGGCGAAAGATGTCTCGATCTTCCCGGCTGGCTACTTCGACACGGTCATCCCGGTCAGCACGCTGACGGATGCCAACAACCCGCTCTTCGCCGACGAGGCAGCTGCGGTGTTCGACACATTCGAAGGTGTCTCTTTCGTCTCGGCCCCGTAACCTTGATCTGATCTGGCACTCATCGTATCTTTACGGTGAGTGCCAAACAGGAGATCGCTATGGCCACCATGATGAAGTCCGCAATGAAAATGAAGTCGATGTCTGGTAAAGACCGATCGGGCACGAAGCCACGCAGCCAGAAGCGCAGCAAGTCATCTGCCCCCGCTCAGCTCGGAGCAGGCAACAAGTCGAAGCGCCCTCGCTAGAGGGTCAACTCGCCACCTTTTGAGCCTTGATATAGATTGGCGCTCAGCGTATCGTTACGCTCAGCGCCAATTTTTTATTAGGCAGCGGAGTTTTCGATGACTGTCGTCCCCGGTCAATACAACATCACGATCTACCAGGGCTCTAACTTTTCGCAAGAGCTCACTTTCCTGCAATCTGCTGGCGGCGCGCCCCTCGACCTGACGGGGCTCGCCGTCCGCATGCAGATCCGCAAGACCAAAGCCGCCAGCGCCGTGATGATCGAGCTCACGACTGCCAATGGTCGCCTCGTGTCCGGTGGCGCTCTTGGCACAGTCACCATGCAATTGAACGCCGAAGAGACGGCTACGCTCAAGTCGAACGGCTTCTATGACGTCGAGGTCGTCTACGGCCCGACGAGCGTCGAGCGATGGCTCGAAGGTGAAGTCACTGTCGAGCTGGAGGTGACCCGCTAATGACGCAGGTCATCGTTCAACAATCGGCTGCTCCCGCTGTAATCCAAATCGGACAACCAGGCCCTCAAGGCCTGCCCGGCGCTGACGGCCCTCCTGGGGCTGATGGCCCCGCCGGCGCCGACAGCACAGTACCCGGCCCTGCTGGCCCGGCTGGCCCGGCTGGCCCTGCCGGCCCTGCCGGCGCTGACAGCACAGTACCCGGCCCTACCGGCCCCGCGGGCCCCACCGGCCCCGCTGGCCCTGCCGGCCCCGCCGGCGCGGACGGTGCGGACGGCGCGGACAGCACAGTTCCCGGCCCTGCGGGTCCTGCAGGCCCGACGGGCCCCGCCGGCCCCGCCGGCGCTGACAGCACAGTTCCCGGCCCGACCGGCCCTACCGGCCCGGCTGGCCCGACTGGCCCTGCCGGACCCGCTGGCGCGGACGGCGCGGATAGCACAGTTCCTGGCCCTGCCGGTCCTGCCGGTCCTACGGGCCCCGCTGGCCCCGCTGGCCCCGCTGGCGCAGACGGCGCGACTGGCCCCACTGGTCTGACTGGCCCCGCTGGCCCTGCTGGCGCCGACAGCACAGTACCCGGCCCTACTG